>Ga0209541_10008322_pt1 | contig 17126 bp, 20 predicted proteins | sample RifCSPlowO2_01_FD_184027 | JGI IMG/M metagenome (GOLD analysis project Ga0209541, IMG submission 184027) | Groundwater microbial communities from Rifle, Colorado - Rifle CSP2_plank lowO2_0.1 (SPAdes) (version 2) | ecosystem: Environmental > Aquatic > Deep subsurface > Groundwater | place...
TGGGGCAAAAGTAATTAAAGATTTTTACTCTTTATCAGAGAAAGCTCAAACAAAAAAAGAATTGCAAAACCTTCAAAATGACATAAAAAGAGTTTATTATCTAAGCAAAGATTCTTCACAATCTATGACATATCAGTTCTCAGCAACAATATCTGAGATTTGTTTTGCTGGTAATCTTGAAGGAGGAAAGAATCCAAATTCAAAACAAGAAGAATTAATTAAAGGTTTAAAAGATTCGAACATTTTCCTATTCCAACTTTCTAACTTAATTGGAAAAGAAAATATTGATTATTTAAAAGACCCAGAAGCAACATCAGAATCAATTCAATGTTTCTCAACACAAGATGGCAGATTAAACATCATTCTAACAAATAATGGAAATTATGTCTCTTTAATTAAAGTTTGAGTAAAATATATAAACCTTCTTTTCAATTTATCTTCTTATGTACAATTCACAAAAAATCGAACCAGAAATATTAAAATTCTGGGAAGATAAACAAATTTTCAACAAACTAAGAAAAAAGAACAAAAACAAAAAACCTTTCTCTTTTATAGATGGACCAATTACTGCAAATAATCCAATGGGTGTTCATCATGCTTGGGGGAGGACTTACAAGGATCTATACCAAAGATTTAAAGCACTCCAAGGTTATGATCAAAGATTTCAAAATGGTTTTGATTGCCAAGGTTTATGGTTAGAAGTAGAAACAGAAAAAGACCTAAATTTCAATTCCAAAAAAGATATAGAAAAATTTGGTTTAGTTAATTTTTCAAAAGCATGTAAAAAAAGAGTAGAAAAATTCTCTAAAATACAAACAGAACAATCTATTAAATTAGGGCAATGGATGGATTGGGATAATTCATATTACACTATGTCAAATACCAACATAGAATATATCTGGTATTTCCTAAAAAAATGTCATGAAAATGAATGGCTTTACAAAGGAACAAAAATTCTCCCATGGTGTATAAGATGTGGAACCTCATCTTCACAACATGAAATGAGTGATGAAGGTTATGCTGAAATAATACATCCAGCAGTTTATATCAGATTAAAATTAAAAGATAAAAAAGATGAATACATATTGGTATGGACCACAACTGAATGGACTCTGCCTTCTAATGTAGCAGTTGCAGTTAATCCATCTCTAACATATGTAAAAGTAAAACAGGATAAAAATATATATTATCTATCTGAAAAAACATTATCAATACTAGAAGGAGATCATACAATCCTCAAACATCTAAAAGGAGAAGATTTATTGAATTTAGAATATGAACCACCTTTTCCAGATCTATCAGTACAAAAAAACATACAACATAAAATAATCTCCTGGTCAGAAGTTTCAGAAATAGAAGGTACTGGTTTAGTACATATAGCACCAACATGTGGTCAAGAAGATTATGATCTAGCAAAATCAATAAATTTACCAATAATAACACCTTGTTTAGATGAAGAAGGCAAGTTCACAGAAGGTTTTTCATGGTTATCAAATAAAAATGTAAAAGAAGTAAAACCATTAATAGTCCAAGACCTAGAAAAACGCGGAATTTTATATAAATTAGAACAATACAAACATCGTTATCCAGTTTGTTGGAGATGTAAAGAAGAATTAGTCTTCAGAATAGGCTCTGAATGGTTTATCTCTTGTTCTGAAATAAAACCTATAATGAAAAAACAAGCCAAAAAAGTAATATGGCAACCAACACATGTAGGAAAATTAATGCAAGATTGGTTGAATAACATGCAAGATTGGAATATCTCCAGAAAAAGATTTTGGGGTTTACCTCTACCTTTTTACGAATGTCCTTGTGGCAACACAGAAATTATTGGGTCGTTAAAAGAACTAAAACAAAAAGCAACAAATAAAAAAGCAGTTGATTCCTTACCAGAACTTCATAGACCATGGATTGATAAAATTAAAATTAAATGTCCAAAATGTAAAAAAGAAATATCAAGAATTCTAGAAGTAGGAGATTGTTGGTTAGATGCAGGAATCGTTCCATTTTCAACATTAAAATATTTTGAAGATAAACAATATTGGAAAAAATGGTTTCCAGCAGAGTTAATTATAGAGATGAGGGCACAAACAAGACTTTGGTTTTATGCTTTATTATTTATGTCAGTAACTTTAGAAAATACAACACCATACAAAAATGTTTTTGCTTATGAAGAAGTAAGAGATGAAAAAGGAAAACCAATGCATAAATCTTTAGGAAATGCAATATGGTTTGATGAAGCAATAGAAAAAATGGGAGCAGATGTAATGCGTTTTATGTACATACAACAAAATCCAATGAATTTTCTTCCTTTTGGTTATACACCAGCAAAGGAAGTACACAGAAACCTATCAATTATTTGGAATTTAGCAAACTACATAAAACTTTATTGTAAGCCATCTAAAAAAGAAAGTTCAGATATAGCAAGTAAATGGTTGATCTCAAAAAGAGAGACTCTTAAAAAAGAGGTTACACAATATTTAGAAAAACTTCAACCACATTTAGCTTTAAAAGAATTAAAGAATTTCTTCTTAGAAGATCTTTCAAGATGGTATGGTCAATTGATAAGAGACGATTTAAAAAACAAACAAATTCAAGCAACTTTTTATAATTCATTTATAGAAGCCTTGGTTTTATTTTCACCATTCTTACCATTTTTATCAGAATATATTTACCAAGATTTAAAAGGAAAAAAACAGTCAATTTTCTTAGAATCTTGGCCAAAATACAATCCTAAAAAAATAAACAAAAAACTAGAACAAGATATGCAAATAGTAAAAGAAATAACACAAGAAGTTTTAGCACAAAGAGAAAAAGCTCAAATAGGAATAAGATGGCCATTAAAAGAAGCTAAAATAACAGCTACAAAAGATTTATCTAATTTTAAAGACCTAATTAAAAAACAAACAAATATCAAACAAATAAAATTCTTAAAAGGGAAAACAAAAATTTCTCTAAACACAGAAATCACAAAAGAATTAGAACAAGAGGGATTTACAAGAGAGATTATAAGAAGAATTCAAGATTTCAGAAAAAAACTAGGATTAAACAAACAGAATAAAATAAAACTTTCAATAGTAACAGATTATCCATTAATCAAAAAAGAGATAAAACAAAAAACAAACTCCGTAAAATTAGACATTTCTAAAAACCATAACAGATACAAACATTCGATAAAAGAAACCATAAAAAATAGAGAATTTACTATTTATATACACAAAATTTAAATAATTCAACAAGATTAATCTAATTATGCGTAAGCAAGGACTATTAAGTATAATCATATTTGCAATCATACTATTATTAGCGCTATTCTCTTTATTGGCTCTAACAGGTAAATTTATAGAAAATTCCCCACCAACCACTACAGTAATTTCGCCAATTGATAATCAAGTAGTAAATACAAAACAACCAACATTTGAATGGTTTTATAAAGATAAAGAAAACGACCCACAAACAGGAGCTATTATAGAAATATCCCAAGAAAGTAATTTTGAAGATGCCTATGCAATATATATATCTGATTCAAAAACCAAAATAAAAACAAATAAGATATTTGAAAGAAAAACGTATTATATTAAGATTAGTACAAAAGATACAACAGCATGGGGGCCATGGTCAGAAGTAGTTGCCTTTACTGTAGATCCATTAGAAAAAGTATGCGATGATGGTACTCCTTTCTATACATGTTCGATACATAAACCGTGGTATTGTGATGGTGGTTTCTTAAAAGAAAAAAGCACTAAATGTGGATGTTTTGAAAATTACGAATCTACATTAGATGATAAATGTAAAAGAATCGAGAAGAAACAACCTCAGGAAGAACCAAAAACAGAACCAGAAATAATAATATGTCCTGATGGGACCATAAATAAAAGATGTAACAATGATAGAAAATATTGTGACGAAGGTAAATTAATAGATAATTGTGAAATTTGTGGTTGCTCATCAGACTTCAAATGTAAAGATAACATATGCATTCCAAAAAGAGAATCTTTCTTTGAAAAAATAAAGAGTTATTTAAAAATAACAATTGGTATTAGACCAACAGGAGAAACCATACTTAATTCACCACCAAAAGCAACAATAAAAAAACCACAAGATAACGAAGTTATTAGTTTATCAAAACCAAAAATAGAGTGGTTTTATTCTGATTTAGAGAAGGATAAACAAACCATGGTTTTAATCCAGGTATATGAATCACCTACATTTGAGAATCCATATGAAACCTATTGGTCAGGTCAAGAAACCTCAGCATTTTTAAGAACAAACCTAAAAGACGGAACTTACTATATTAGAATGCAAGCAAGAGATCAATACTCTTGGGGTCCTCTATCTGATACCTATAAATTTACAGTTAATCAAAAAACTCAAACGTGTGACGATGGAACCTCTTATTTTAGTTGTTCATTTAACAAACCATTATATTGTGATGGTGGTATTTTGATTAATGACTGTGATAAATGTGGTTGCGATCAAGATTATTCTTGTATCAATAAAAAATGTAAATTAATAGAAAAAGAGAGTATTCCAGAACCACCAAAAACTTGTACAGATGGTACACTTTATGGTATTTGTAATAAAGATAGAAAATACTGTCAAGAAGGTAATTTAAATGATAACTGTGATCTTTGTGGTTGTGAACAAAACTATAATTGTATAAACAATAAATGTGAAATAATAAAACCATCTTTTAAAGATGTTTTGATAACAATAGGTAAATTTGTTAGATACAAAATAGGAATAAAATAAGCAAAACCTTTATAAATCTTTTTAAATACTTTATAAACTATGGTAAAAAAGGAAATAAAGGTTGTAAATATTGTTGCTTCTACTTCTTTAGAGCATGATATCCCTTTAGTAAAGTTAGCAGAAACACTCCCTAATACAGAATATAATCCAGAACAATTCCCTGGTTTGGTTATGAGGATAAAAGAGCCTAAAACCTCTGCTTTAATATTTTCATCTGGAAAAATTGTATGTACAGGTGCAAGATCAATGCCAAAAGTCAAAGAAGCAATTAAAAAAATAGTAGAGAACATAGAAAAGATAAAGATAAAAATCACAATAGAACCAAAAATAAATGTACAAAATATGGTAGCTTCTGGAAGTATAGGTATGGATTTAAATTTAAATGAATTAGCCATTAAATTACAAAATACAGAATATGAACCAGAACAATTTCCTGGTTTAGTTTATAAACTACAAGGAACAAGAGCAACCTTCCTATTATTCAGTAATGGAAAAATCGTTTGTACAGGCACCAAAAGTGAAGAAAAACTACATGAAGCAGTGGACAAATTAATACAAAATTTAGAGAAAATAACTAAAAAACCAACAAAAAGGAAAGTCACAAAACCAGTAATAAGAAAAAAGAAAAAATAAAATATACTATTCCTAATACAAATACTTATATATTATTTCAGCTTCTCAAAAAAATGGTGAAAAATGATTGCTTCAGAACAGATTGAAAAATTTAAGGAATTTATAGATTCTAATTACCAAAAACAATTAAACAGAGCTATTAAAAAGGGGGAAAAAGCCTTAGTTATATCATTTTCCGACCTTTCAAAATTTGATCATGACTTAGCAGAACAGCTATTAGATGATCCAGAAGAAACAATAAAAGCAGCAGAAATTTCTTTAGAATCTTTTGATTTGCCAGAAGACCTTCCATTAAAAATAAGATTTACTGCCCTACCAGATTCTCAAAAAATAAAAATAAGAAACATAAGAAGCAAAAACCTTAACACATTAATATCAATAGAAGGTGTAATTCGTCAATCATCTGATGTAAGACCCCAAGTTATCTCAGCAAAATTTGAATGTCCAGCATGTGGTAATACAATAACAATTCTTCAAATAGATACAAAATTCAAAGAACCAACAAGATGTTCTTGTGGAAGAAGAGGAAGATTTAGATTATTAAGTAAAGACTTAGTAGACGTCCAAAGATTAATAATCGAAGAATCACCAGAAACTTTAATAGGTGGTGAACAACCAAAAAGAATCTCTGTTTTTCTAAAAGAGGATTTAGTAGAACCAAAGATGGAAAAATCAACAACCCCAGGTAGTAAAATAAATGTTATTGGTATAATAAAAGAAATTCCAATATTACTAAGATCTGGAGTTCAATCAATAAGATATGATTTAATAATAGATGCTAATCATATAAACCCAATAGAAGAAGCTTTTGCAGATATAGATATCACAGAAGAAGATGAAGAACAAATACAAGAACTTGCAAAAGATCCAAGAATACATGAAAGACTGATAAATAGCATAGCACCCTCTATTTATGGGCACGAAGATATTAAAGAAGCTCTCATCTTACAATTGGTAGGTGGTGTTTCAAAAGAAAGAGAAGATGGAATAAAAACAAGAGGAGATATGCATGTATTATTAATAGGAGATCCAGGTGCAGGAAAATCAGCCCTATTAACATTCATTGCAAAAATAGCACCTAAAGGAAGATTAGTCAGTGGGAAGGGTGTTTCTTCAGCTGGCATTACTGCTTCAGTAGTTAGAGATGAATTTTTAAAAGGATGGGCATTAGAAGCAGGCGCTTTAGTTTTAAGTTCAGGAGGTTGTTGTGTTATAGATGAAATGGACAAAATTCATCCAGAAGATACAGCAGCAATGCATCAAGCAATGGAACAACAAATAATAACAATTAGTAAAGCTAATATACAGGCTACCCTTAAGAGTGAAACAACGATCTTAGCAGCAGCAAACCCAAAATTAGGAAGATTTGATCCGTATAAGATGGTTGCAGAACAAATAAATATGCCTCCAACCCTAATCAACAGATTTGATTTAATCTTTCCGATAAAAGACATACCATCAAAAGAGAAAGACACTAAAATAGCATCTCATGTTTTAAATTTACAACAAAAACCATCAAGCCTAGAATTTGAAATATCTCTAAATTTATTAAGAAAATATATTGCTTATGCCAAACAAAAAATAAAACCAAAATTAACAGATAGCGCAATAGATGAAATTAAAACTTTTTATGTTAATTTGCGAAATCAAGGAACTTCTACAGAAGATGCATTAAGACCAATACCAATAACAGCAAGACAATTAGAAGGTTTAGTAAGATTAGCAGAAGCTTCAGCAAAAATAAGACTGTCAAAAAAAGTTACAAGAAGTGATGCAAAAAGAGCAATAAAATTATTAAAAAATTGTTTAATGCAAGTTGGTTTTGATCAGGAAACAGGACAAATTGATATAGATAGAGTTTCAACAACAATTTCAGCATCTCAGCGTGGTAAGATATCTTTATTGAGAGATATTATTGAACAATTAGAATCAAGAATAGGTAAAACAATACCTTTAGAAGATGTAATAGCAGAAGCAGAAGAAAAAGGTATAACAGAAGATAAAGTAGAAGAAATAATTGATAGAATGAAAAGAGAGGGGTTAGTTTTTGAACCTAAAACAGGGTTCATTCAAAGGATATAATGGCCTTACCAATATGTGCAGAATTTTTTATAAGAACTTTTTTTCATATAATACGTTTTTTGATTTCACATCTTAATTTAATACTTTTTGTATTATTCCTTGTGTTATTATCGTTTCTTTTTAGACGATCTATACGATTAATATTGGGTGTTATAGGTTATGGGATCAATGCTATTGGAGTTATACCTGTTATAAGTCTAAGTTATGATTGGTTAACACCTTTCCTCGAAGCAATTACATGGGGAGGTATGGCCCTATCAGCAAATATGTTTTTTTTAGGAAAAGTTTTATTGGTTCCTATAATGATGGTTCTTGGTTTTAGTTGGGATGCAATGACTGGCATCATAGGAGATACAACTCAGATAGGTGAAATCTCTAATTTAATACCATTAAGCATCATCATGGCTCTTTTAATGGAATCCGCAATTTTCAATTGGTTTATCGTTTTATTTGCAATTTTAATGAATCCTTTGTTTTTAATTCTAGCAACAATTTTCAAAATAGCAGGTCTACAAAATATATGTTCAACATTAAATAATCTTTTAATAAGATTTGAATCTATTCTAATATTGCCTACATCACCTAAATTATTAAAAATCTATTTTAACTTTCTAAAAAAATGGCAGAAGAATCTAGAGTAAGACAAACAGCATACAAAGCATGGATAAAGGATCTACTTAATGGGAAATATATCATCCAAGATGGTTGGGATCCTAATTACATAGAAACAAATGGGAAAAAGATTTCTAGAACAAATTTACTAGCAACGGTAACTGAAAAATATGTAAATGAAGATAAAACTTATGCTACTCTAATCTTAGATGATGGTTCTTCTTCAATACAGTTAAGGACATTTAAAGATGAAATTCCTTTAATAGAGCCAATAAACATAGGAGACACAGTTTTGGTTATCGGAAGACCCCGTGAACAAAATCAAGAAAGATTTATAACAGTTGAAATAGTAAAAAAAGTAAATCCAATATGGTTAAAAATAAGGAAATTAGAATTACCAAAATTAAATACCTTTACAAAGCCCACAATAATAGAACCAATTAAAGAACAAAGTTCAATTAAAAAACCAGAAACTTCTCTAGAAATAATAGAAGAAGAAGTAAAAGATGAAGATTCAGAAAGAGTTAAAGTATTAGAAACAATAGAAAGATTGGAACAAACAGATAAATCAACAATAGAAGAAGTAATTCAACAATCTAAAGTTCCAGAAGCACGAAAAATAATTTTAGAATTATTAAAAGATGGTGAAATATTCAAATTAGATGGAAAATTGAAAATAACCTAAACCTTTAAATATTCTATCTTTTTCCAACTTTTCATGCTTTCATATGAAAAACTATTGGAAAGAGGATTAAAAAATTTACCAGAATCAACACAAACATCAGAACGTTTCGAAGTTCCTAAAGTAAAAGGCCATATTCAAGGTAATAAAACAATCATCACTAATTTTATTCAAATAGCTAATATATTACATAGACAACCAGAACATTTACTTAAATTTTTACTAAGAGAACTAGCAACACCAGGTTTAATAGAAAATCAACGTTTAATCTTCAATAGAAAAATAAAATCAGAACAAATAAATCAAAAAATTGAACAATACACAAATCTCTTTGTTCTATGTCAAGAATGTAAAAAACCAGACACCAAACTAATAAAAGAAGATAGAATAACTTCAATAAAATGTATGGCTTGCGGTGCTAAACATCCAATAAATGCAAAAATATAATTAAAAACAAAATCTAAAAAAGAAAAAAATAATTAAATTACATAAAATGTACTTCAAACTTCACAAAACACCAGAAAAATGTTTTATTTCTATATGTGATAAAGAATTAATAGGAAAGCAATTTGAAGAAGACAATTTATTTTTAGATATAAAAGAAAGTTTCTATAAGGGCTCTTTAGAAGAGATTAAAGTTTCAGAAAATATCTCTGGTGTTTTATTTATAGGTAAAAAATCTATCGCTTATGGTCTTAAAAAAAATTTAACAGACAAATCATCAATAAAAAAAGTTAAAAATATTCCTTTTTCTGAAACTATCTTTTTATAAGAAACCTTTAAAAACCATTCTTTCTTCTTTCTTTTTATGGAAGAAGAAATAGTAAGAATCAAACTCCCAAAACACAATCAATCTTTAGGTATTGTAGATCAACGTTTAGGAGCTTCAAGAATGAAGGTAAAATGCCTAGATGGAAAAACAAGAATCTGCAGAATACCAGGAAGATTAAAAAGAAAACTATGGGTTAGAGAAGAAGATATTGTTTTAGTAGAACCATGGGAGCTAGGTGGAGATGAAAAAGGAGATATAATCTATAAGTACAAAAAAACACAAATCTTATTCCTAAAGAAAAAAGGATACCTTAAAAAATTAGAAGAACTTGAGGAGTTCTAATGCACACCCAAGAACTAAAAATTCCAAAAGAACGCATTGCAATTTTAATAGGAACAAAATCAGAAATAAAATTAAGAATACAAAGAGCAACAAAAACTAAATTAACCATAGATTCTAAAGAAGGAGATATTTTAGTAGAAGGAGAAGATTCTATAAACGTTTTCACTGCTTCATTAATCATTAAAGCAATTAGCAGAGGTTTTAATCCAGATATAGCACTTTTATTAAAAAATGAAAATTTTGGTTTAGAAATTATTAACATAACAGATTTCTCAGGAAAATCTAAAAAGAAATTAGAAAGATTGAGAGGAAGAGTTATAGGAACAAGAGGGAAGTCAAGAAACACCCTAGAACAAATAACAAATACAAATATTTCAGTTTATGGAAAAACAGTTTCTATTATTGGTTTAATAGAAAATATTGGCATTGCAAGAGAATCCATAGAAAAATTATTACGAGGCTCCCCACATTCTAATGTTTATAGATTTATTGAGAAACAAAAAACTATATAAACAACCTCTTTTCTATTTTTTGTTGTAATGACACAAACTAAACTAACTGATATCCAACCAAAAAAAGAGGAAAAAACAAAAGCAGAAGAATTTGCAAAAGAATTAAGAAGCGTATCAGTTTCAGAATTCTTTGAAAAAAACAGACATCTTCTTGGTTATGATAATCCAACAAAAGCATTACTTACAGTTGTTAAGGAAGCTGTAGACAATGCTACAGATGCTACAGAGGAAGCAAGAATTTTACCAGATATCTTAGTTAAAATCGAAAGGCTAACTGAAAACAGATTTAGAGTAACAATAGAAGATAATGGTCCAGGAATTGTTAAACAACATATCCCATCAGTTTTTGCTTCTTTACTTTATGGTTCTAAATTTCATCGTCTTCGTCAATCCAGAGGGATACAAGGATTAGGAATTTCAAGCGCTGTTCTATATTCACAATTAACAACTGGAAAATCAGCAAAAATAATTTCTAAAATCTCACCAAAAAAACCAGCTAATTATTATGAACTTCATATAAACACTTTAAAAAATGAACCAGAAATCATTAAAGAAACAGAAGTTTCTTGGCAAAAAGATCAAGGAACAAAAATTGAATTAGAATTAGAAGCAAACTATCAAAAAGGTTCAAGATCGGTTGACAATTACCTAAAACAAGTAACCATTGTTAATCCACATGTAACAATTACCTATATCAATCCAGAAAACCAAAAAATAATTTTTTCAAGAGCAACAACAGAACTTCCAATAGAACCAAAACAAATCAAACCACATCCATATGGCATAGAATTAGGAATTCTGATTAGAATGTTAAAAAGTTCTAAATATAAAAAATTAAAATCTTTCTTAACAAATGAGTTCTCTAGGATTTCATCAAGCATAGCAGATGAAATTTTAAAAAAATCTAATTTAGAAGCAAATGCTCAATCATCAAGAATTGCAAGACAAGAAGCAGAAAATTTATTAAAAGCAATTAAAGAAACAAAAATTAGAGCACCACCTTTGGATTGTTTGTCTCCTATTGGATCAGAATTACTACAAAAATCTCTTAAAAAAGAACTTAATGTTGATTTTTGTGAAGCTGTTACTCGTTCACCATCTGTTTATAGAGGTTTTCCATTTCAAATAGAATGTTTAATAGCTTATGGTGGTTCTTTAGAATCAGATAAACCAGTTCAATTATTAAGATTTGCAAATAAAGTTCCTTTACTTTATCAACAATCAGCATGTACAATCACAAAAGCAGTTATCTCAACAAAATGGAATTCATATGGTTTATCTCAATCAAAATCCTCTCTACCAACAGGGCCAGCATTAATTCTAGTTCATATTGCATCTGTTTGGGTTCCATTTACTTCAGAATCTAAAGAAGCTATAGCCCATTATCCAGAAATCCTAAAAGAAATCAAATTAGCATTACAAGAATGTGGTAGAAAATTAGGTATTTTTATAAGAAGAAATAAAAAAGTAGCTCAAGAACAAAAGAAAAAAGAATATATAACAATCTTTATCCCTCATATTCTAACAGGTTTAAGAGAAATTTTAAATCTTAAACAACCACAAGAAAATAAAATAGAAAAAAACCTAAAAGAAATCTTAGAAAAATCTAGACAATGAAAACCGAAATAAAAATAGAAAAGGAAGCACAAAATGTTATGGATAAAATTTTAAAGAAACAAAAACCATCTATGAAATTCCCTATACGTTCTTTATCTAATGTTAAATATGATCCAAAACAAGGCTTTTTTGAATTAAAAGGGCAAAAAAAAGAAAGAACATTAACAGTCTCAACAGTAAAAACATTTGCACAAACATTAAGAATGATGGCTTTAAGCAAAGAAGTTCTAAAAAATGATGATATGGCAACTAAAAGAGAAGCCTATTATGTTTCTAAAAATTGGGACGCAGCTAAATTTGATGAGCAACCAGAATCAGACACAGTAATGGATGATATAGAAGCTATGTTTGAAGTTAATCGTGAACAATTAGGTTTTATACCAGAAGAAAAAGGGGGTGAAGTAGCAGGAAAATTGATTGTTATTGATAGAGATCCAGATACCAAAAAAGAAACGAAAATTGATTGTACTAAATTCGGTTCAGGTGCTTATTCTATCCCTATCTCAGTAGAACATTTAAAATTTCAAACTTCTGCTAACTTTATTTTAGCAATAGAAACAGCAGGTATGTTCCAAAGATTAGTCAAACATAATTACTGGAAAAAAACTAATTGTATTTTAGTTTCTATGGGTGGTGTTCCAACAAGAGCCTGTAGAAGATTCATAAGAAGATTGTCAGATGAAAAAAAACTTCCTGTTTATACTTTCACAGATGGTGACTATTATGGTTATTTCAATATTTATAGAACTTTAAAGGTTGGTTCAGGAAATGCAGCACATATTAATGAATTTTTTTGTGTTCCAAAAGCACAATTTTTAGGAGTAACACCACAAGATATTCTCGATTATAAATTACCAACACACAAACTTAAAGATGTAGATATTAAAAGAGGAAAAGATGCATTAAAAAATGATCCATTTGTAAAAGAATATAAAGAATGGCAACAAGCAATCAAATTAATGCAAGAACTAGGTCAAAGAGTAGAACAACAAGCATTTGCACAACATGGTTTAAATTATGTGATAGAAAAATATCTCCCACAGAAATTAAAAGATAAAAAAACTTGGTTGCCTTAAAGAAAAACTTTTAAATACACCAATTTCTCTATTTATTCTAGACGCCTCAGTAGCTCAGTAGGTAGAGCACATGAAGTTTAAAATTAACTTGTGACGCTGTTATTTACTAAGCAGAGACCATGGGGTCATAGGTTCAAGATGGTTTAAAGAACTCTTAATCATGAGCAATCCTATCTGAGGCGTTTTTCTTTTCTCCAAAAACTTTATAAAATACATTTCTTACTTTCTTTATAAGGTCCCGTGGCTCAGTTTGGCTAGAGCACTCGAGCGTAAGCGGTGAAACTGATAAATCTGCTAGGGTCTCTCCTTGGAGGTGACTTTAGAGATTATATCTCTATCTGGCCAGATTCATAGATCGAGAGGTCCTGGGTTCAAATAAACTTTTTCAGAAAAAGTTTAATCAAAAACAAATGAAAAATGTTTAGAAAATCCCAGCGGGACCACATTTTATTTTAAGCAGATTTAGGAATAGGACCTCTTCTACTTTCTTCTAAAAATTTTTCACTACAGTATCTTCCTAATTCACTCAAAAAAACATATAGATCTCTTCTTTCCTCTTTCATAACATCCTTACCTTGTTTTATTTTTTCTAAAATCTCTCTAAATTAATTTCTTCTACACTAGTAATTCTTAAAACAAGTCTAAATTTAGAAACTTTATCACTTAATTCTCTTGCATTTTTATATTCTCTTCTATTATATTGTAAAGCACTTTCTAACAAATCAGAAACACTATCAATCAATTCCCCAAATCCTTCAACACTTCTTTCAATCCTTAAATGACCAGCTAATAAGATTGCATCTGTATATTTTCCATAATCAATAGACATTTTAAACAATTAAACCAGATTATTTAAATAAATTATTATTCTCTATTATATATCTCTAAAACCCTAAAACACTTTACTTAATTCATCATGTTTTCTATTACAATAATCTCCAAATCTTTCTAAAAATTCTATCATTTCATCTAAATTATAAGTTTCAGCAACTCTCTCAGGATATTGCTGCAAAAATTCAATTCTAGAAGTATATCTTCTTACAAATCCCATTCTAGTATCCAAATCAGAATTTTCACCTAAAAATTCTTTTAAAAATCCGTCAATAAGTGTGCATCTTTCCAAATTTTCCACTTCTTCATACTTTGATTCTTGTTTATATATTCTTTCATAACTTTCCATATTTAGGTTCCTACTAAAACTTTGAGAAACTCTTGGATCAATCTTCTCTTTTTTATCTCTGAACTTTCTTAATTCAATATTCATACGTGTCGCACTTAAACTTAAAACATTATATCCTCCTAGTTTATCAAGTCTTACAGCCATATTCCAACTAGATTTAACTAGGTATATAAATTCTATTAAACTCCAGAATATATCTCTAAAACCCTAAACCACTTATTTCCTCTTTCCATTATCCCAGAAACATCAAAAACATTTATATCCCTAACATTTAATTTTCTTAACCACTCCAAATCTCTCTTAAACTCTTCTAAATTTTTATAAACAGGTTCATTACCAAATATTCCTTTCCCAATACAACCAATACTGAACATACTTTCATTCCTTTTAATGAACCAACCATAATACAACCTCAAAAATCTACCAAACGTGGTATAAGCAATATAATTTCTTTTTACGTTCTCAAAATCAAAATGACCATATCTTTTTCTAAAGAATAAAGGTAGAGGAAAACCACTGATTATAATCTCGCTTTTCTTACTTAAATTTTCAATTTTCTCTCTTAAATATTCATTATTCTCACCATTCAAAAATATATAATTTAATACAAACAACCAAGGATTTTTTCCCTCACCAGGAAACAAAGGTTCAATATCCACTTTCACTTTCAAGCCTTTAAATTCATCTAATTTATCTATCAATTCCTTACTTAAAAAACCAGAGAACCAATAACCATCTTCCTTATTTAAAACAGGCCAGGCACCAACACCTATTTTTTCATTTTTAATCTTTTTTTCCCATTCATCAAATTCCATTCTATTCCCAACAGCAACATAAACTTCAGTTTTAAATTTTACTCTTTCTTTAAACTTCTCCCAATTAACCTCCTTAGGAAACTCACACCAAAATCTTATCATACAAACCAAAAGAAAAACAAAATTTATAATTCTTTTCTTTTTTGCTTCTTAACCATCACTTTTAGTTTATGCCCCATTTCTCACTCTATATCAAATTAAATTAAAATACCTCAATATATCAAATATAATTTGATCCTTCCCTATCAAATACAAAAATCCAACTATCACTACTAAAATAATAATTAATTTCCAAAACCAACTTAAACCTTTTCTTTTATAATGCCTCTCAAAATCCCTTTCAAATCTTTTTCTTCCTCTAAAAAATCCTTTTGGTTGGTATTCTTTTTGAAATTCTTTTAATTTACTCAATTTTAGTACCCTCATTTATTTCTTTATCTGGTATTAATAAACTGATATTATTTTTATCAACAGCTGCTAAAACCATACCTTTTGATTTTATGCCTCTAACATCTTTCTCTTCTAAATTACAAAGAACAACAATTTTCTTTCCTTTTAATTCTTCTTTTTTATAAGATTCCTTCAAACCAGCAACTAATGTTCTTTCTTCACCAGTATCAACTTTTAAAACATATAATTTATCAGCATTAGGATGATCTTTAACATCTTTGATTTTACCTATTTTCAATTCTAACTTCCGCCATTCATTAAAACTTACCATATTCTTTAATAATTTTTAATTATTTTTAATAACTTATATAATATAAAATATAGGTTACAGTATCATAATTTTTATTAGTCTATAATTATTATGAAATCTAAAATGGAAGATATTACTGAAATACATGCAGTTAACGAGTATGTTTTTAATTCTATTAAAGATTCTCTTAAAGGTATGGGATATAATTCACAACATATCGGAAACAAACTTATAATATCAAAAGGAGGAGAAATTCTATTAGAAATAACAATATCTATTCAAAAAATAACAATCACCAAAATAATGCTTGTTAAGTATGATATTAAAAATAAAAGAGCAGGAAGAACAACACATAAAAAACTAGAAGCCCAATTAAAAGAAGATGTACCAAAAGGAAAATTTTTTGAAGATTTAAAAAAACAAACATATACAGCTATCCTAAAAGACATCAAATCTATACTTTTTTAAATTTATTAAACCTTTTATAAATAAATTTAAATAGAACCTATGCTTCACACTTTTAATGAAATATCTTATTGAAGGTGTTAAAAGTGAGGAAGATTTTGATAGGATAAAAACTTTTTTTAGAAATGCAGTAAAACCTAAGGACCAAGTATCACCAAGTTACAATTATGATAAAGAAAGAAATCTAGTAACAGTTTTTGTATCATATTTTCATCCTTCATCATTTTGTTCTGATTTAGAACAAAAGATAGAAGGTATCAAGGTTAATGAAATCAGAGACACATATCCTGAATACTTTGATGGCATAACCAATATCCCACCAGCATATGACGATAGCCCAAATGATTATTGTTAAATTTAAATCTTCTATTGGGTAAACACCACGCAAAAATTTAAATTTTTTTAAACAAAACCTCTCCTTTTTTAATTTTTCCTTTAAACTTTCCAAATTTACAATCTTTTAATTTTCCTTCTTTAACACCCAATTGCTTATTTATTCTATCACAAGTTTCAGGAATAAAAGGACTTAATAAAATACCTATAATTCTCAAACTTTCAACTAAATTATACAGAACATTTTCTAATTCTTTTCCTTCTAATTCCCAAGGTTTTTTATCATTAACATATTTATTACATTCAATAACAAATTTCCAGATCTCTTTCAAAGCTTCTGTTAATTTGTATTCATCCATCAACTTCTCGATTTTCTTTAAATCTAATTTCTTCTCTAATTCTTTTTTCCCTTCTAACTTTACTTTGTTCTTTTCTACTAAAGTCAAAACCCTACTAACCAAATTCCCTAAATCATTTGCTAATTCATTATTCAATCTTTTTTTCAAATCTTCTTCAGAAAAATCACCATCTTCACCAAAAGAAATTTCTTTTA
>Ga0209541_10008323_pt1 | contig 17126 bp, 11 predicted proteins | sample RifCSPlowO2_01_FD_184027 | JGI IMG/M metagenome (GOLD analysis project Ga0209541, IMG submission 184027) | Groundwater microbial communities from Rifle, Colorado - Rifle CSP2_plank lowO2_0.1 (SPAdes) (version 2) | ecosystem: Environmental > Aquatic > Deep subsurface > Groundwater | place...
AAGCTTCACGGCCGCGTTATTGATTTTGGCGGCGGAAAAAAAATGATTTGGAGCCATTTTCGTTATTTAAAAAAAGAAGAGGGGATGGAGTTGCAGACAGTGGATATAGATAAAAATAATAATCCTGATTTTATTGTTAATTTGGAAAACGAAAAATTGAGCGTTCTTGATTCTTCGTTTATTATGGCGCTGGCTTTTAATGTTTTAGAACATATTTATAACGTAAAGAATTTGCTTAGCGAATCCTATCGGGTGCTTTCGCCCGGCGGAGAATTTTTGGGCAGCGTGCCATTTTTATTGCGGGTCCACCCCGATCCGAATGATTATTTCAGATATACGAAAGACGCTCTGGAAAAATTAATGAAGGAGGCGGGGTTTTCTGAAGTAAAAATAAAGACCGCCGGCCTTGGCCCGTTTACGGCCGGATATCTCCAGATTGAACCGTTTATGCCGAAAATACTGCGAATGATAATTTTTTCTTTCAGTTTTTTGGCGGATAAGCTGATTTTACGCTTAAAGCCGCAGATAAAAGAATACTATCCATTGGGTTATGTCTGGATTGCGAAAAAGCTTTGACTTTCCGCCCAAACGGGCTTAATATAATATATATTATGCCCGCCTAAATTTTTGCACTGCTTTGCAAGCGTAAAGCGGGGTAAATGATGGGCGCGCACAATATAAAATAACTTGTTTTTGCGCCGACTAAAATGTGCAAAAACTTAGGCGGGTATGGTAGGAAGATATTGCAATTATTTTAAGAAGAAATTAGCGTATAATTTTAAGCGGCATTTTTGGTCGCCGTGGAAAAGCGGCAGATATTTAAAGCCGTTTCATTTTTTAATGGTCGCTTTCAGGCATAAATTTTTTAATTACCCCTATCTCGGGCTTATTGAGACAACGAATGTTTGCAATTTAAATTGCCCGACTTGCACCACCCCGCGCCATCTTTTGGGCCGCATGCCGAAAATAATGACTACAGATGAGTTCCGGCGCATCATCAGCCAGATAAAGGATTATGTCCATGTTGTTCTGCTTTATGACACAAACGAGCCTTTGACAAACCCGAATATAGCCGATATGATTAGATATTGCGATAAAAGCAATCTTTTTACGTCAATCAGCACAAACGCGGCTCTTTTTAATAAAGAAAAAACCGATGAAATTTTGAACGCCGGATTAGATGAGATATTGCTCTGCATGGACGGGATGAGCAAGGAATCATACGAACCATTCCGATTGGGCGCCAAATTTGAAGAAGTGCGCGATAATATCCGGTATTTTTGCGAAGAGAAAAGAAAACGCCATCTGGCAAGGCCGTATCTTGAATTGCAGTTTATCCTGACGAAATTGAATCAGCATGAAATTCCGCAAATCAAAGAATTCGCAAAAGAGCTTGGCGTAGACCGCCTGCGGATTAAATCCTTGGCAATCGGCGATTACGCCTATTCTAAAGAAGAATTAAAAGTTTTATCAGAAAAATTTTTGCCGACAACGGAAGAATATAAAAATAAAATTATTTACGATAAAAAAGAAGACGGAACAATTGCCATCCGCCGGCAGAGGGGAGCCCCCTGGCAGTGCAAGCAAGCCAAAACTCAAGTATGCGTTTTGGCCGACGGCCGGATGAGCATCTGTTGTTATGACATAGCTGGGCGGCATATTTACGGAGATTTGCACGCGGAACAAATGAAAGAATTGCTGGCGAGTAAAAAATATAAGCAAATGAAAGAGATGGCTGTTACGGGAAAATATCCGCTTTGCGATATTTGCGGAGAATACTAAATAAAAACAAGGGGGCTGAAATTAATTTTTAATTTTATGCCCGCCTAAGTTTTTGCCAATCGGGTCAAGACTTTCAATGATTAAGAAATAAGGCGGACATAGTCTTTTAATAATTTACTATAAAGTTCGCCTTGAATTTTTATTTAAATAAAAATTCAAGGGCAAAAATTTAGGCGGGTATGAAAATTCCCTTTGTTGATTTAAAAATCCAATACCAGGCGATTCAAGATGAAATAAAGGCGGCCATAAATAATGTTTTGGAGAACGCCAGTTTTGTCCAAGGGCCGCCGGTATTTTCCTTTGAAGAAGAATTCGCCAAATATCTGGGCTCCGGCTCTGTCGCTTGCGTTGATTCGGGAACCGCAGCGCTTTATTTAGCATTGCGCGCCGCGAATATCGGAAGCGGGGATGAGGTGATTACCGTTCCGAACAGCTTTTTCGCGACAGCCGAAGCAATCTCTTTGGCCGGCGCCAAACCGGTTTTTGTTGATGTGGACCCCGGCGCATATCTGATGGATGTTTCAAAATTGGGAGCGGCAATTACTGCGAGAACAAAAGCGATTATCCCTGTGCATCTTTTCGGGCAATGCGCTGATATGGATGCTATTTTAAAAATTGCCCGCGAACGCGATTTGCTTGTTATTGAGGACGCCTGCCAGGCGCACGGAGCGGAGTATAAGGGCAAAAAAGCCGGCGCCATCGGCGATATGGGCTGTTTCAGTTTTTATCCGGGGAAAAATTTGGGAACTTACGGCGAAGGCGGCGCCATAGCTTCTAATGACAAAGAATGGATAGAAAAGATAAAAATGCTCCGCGACCATGGCTCGCTGGAAAAATATAAGCATAGTCTTGTGGGGGGCAATTTTAGAATGTCCGGCATTGAAGGAGCGGTATTGGGAGTCAAACTGAAATATTTGGATAAATGGATTGAAGCAAGGCGGCTGGTGGCAAAAAGATATCAGGAGCTTCTTTCGGATTTGCCGGTAAAATTGCCGGTTGAGCTCGCGCACAACAAGCACAATTACCATCTTTTTGTCATTCAACTGGAAAAAAGAGACGAGCTGGTGAAATTTTTATCTCTCGCGGAGGTCGGCACGGGCATTCATTACCCCATTCCCATCCATTTGCAGAAGGCATACGAAAATTACGGCTGGAGAGAAGGCCTTTTTCCGATTGCCGAAAAAGCGGCCAAAGAAATTATTTCTTTGCCGATGTATCCGGAATTAAATAATCTTCAGCTTATTTATATTGCAGAAAAAATAAAAGAATTTTATGAGCGAAATTAATGTTGCCATAATCGGCGCCGGTTATTGGGGAAAAAATTTAATCCGCAATTGCCAATCAAGCCAAAGGGTTAATCTATCGGCTGTCTGCGATTCTCGGGAATCGGCATTAAATTTTGTTAAAACAAATTATCCGGCAATCAAAGCCGTTTCGCGAGTTGAAGACGCATTAAATGATTCCAATATTCATGCTATTTTAATTGCGACCCCGACCGCTTCTCATTATGAGTTGGCCAAGGCGGCGCTCTTATCAGGCAAGCATGTTTTTGTGGAAAAACCAATGACTGAAACTGCCGGCCAGGCAATGGAGCTGGTTAATTTGGCCAAGGAAAAAAATCTCATTCTGCACGTTGACCACACCTTTGTCTATACCGGCGCGGTCAGAAAAATAAAAGACTTAATCAGCAAGGGGGAGCTGGGCGATTTGCGGTATTTTGATTCCGAACGCTTAAATTTGGGACTGATCCAGCCGGATGTAAATGTTATTTACGATTTGGCCGTTCATGATTTATCAATTTTAAATTATATTTTTAATGAAGAGCCCGAAACAGTGAGCGCTTTTGCCAATAGCTATGTTACGCGGCAAAGAGAGAGGGCGGTGGAGGAATCGGCGCATATTAATTTAAGATATCCGTCCGGCTTCATGGCCCATATTCACGCCAGCTGGCTTTCGCCGGTAAAATTCAGAAAAATGCTGATTGGCGGCAGCAAAAAAATGATTGTTTATAACGATATAGAACCGAGCGAAAAAATTAAAGTTTATGATCATGGAGTGGATTTGGATTTTTCCAAAGAAACGCCGGATGATCCCATTTACAGAAGCGGCGACGTTCTCATCCCCAATCTGGATCGCTCCGAAGCTCTGCTTTCGGAAATAAATCATTTTGCCGATTGCGTAAGAGACGGCAAAGATACCGTGACTAATGGCTATGACGGATATAAAGTGGTCAAAATTTTGGAGGCTTGTTCCAAGTCTTTAAAATACGGAGGCCAGCTGATTATTTTATAAAAAATTATTTTTCATTTTGATATTTTAATTTTTAATTTTTTTTATGCCCGGCAAGCGCGATGTTTTCCAAAAAAAATATATCGGCAAAGATTACGTTGCTTATGGCAACGGTTTGATTTTAAATAAGGACTTGGCTTGGAAGCGGATATCGCGGCGCGCGAGGCGTTCAATACTTGCCGCCCAAGCCGTGCCCGGCTTGGAAATAAAAAGAGTGGCGGGCACCAAAGAAGATGTGGATTTGTTCAGAACGGTTTGGTACAAGCCCGATGATTCCGATTTGAGTTTGGGCGGCGGCGGTTTCAAATCAAATTGGCGCGGCTGGTTTGCTTATTTAAACGGAAAATTTGTCGCCGGTACGATTGTTGGAGAAGTTGATAACATTCTGTTTTTGTGGTTTAACGGAGCTTCGGAAGAAGCTAAAAAATTGCAGATTCCAAGTTTGATGATATGGAATGCGGTCTTGGAATACCACAATTCAAGATTCAAATATTTGGACGTAGGATGTTCTTTCAGGCCGGCATTGCAGGAGTTTTTCAGAAATTGGGCAACATATAAATATCCGACAATTTATCACGCGCCGGATTTGGCGCCGCAAATTGACGTGACGCCTTTTGGCGCGCAAAGCATGGCGGTTTTGCCCGATGCCGGCATTGATGTTGACGAGCTCCTATCTAAAAAATTTAACGGCCGGTCATTTACCCATTTCCCCAGAGGAAAATACGCGATTTTTTCCGTTCTGAAGCATTTGAGGCTTGCTCCGGACGATGAAATTTTTATAACCACCACTACCGGCTCGCCGTATTTATCAATCGGCGTATCCACTACGGTTGAGGAAATTTGCAAATGGTCGCGTAAGATAAGCGATAAGACGAAGGCCGTGCTTTTGATACATGAATTCGGTTTTTTACACCCGAAAAGAGCGGAAATCAAAGCAATGTGCCAAGCGCGCGGAGTCCCTTTAATTGAGGACTGCGCCTACGCGTGGAATTCGGGCGACGCCGGTTCTTACGGAGATTATGTCATTTATTCTTTGCCAAAATTTTTTCCGGTCCAATATGGAGGAATTTTAGTCGGCGCGCATTTTGATGATAAGCACATCTGGGACAATTTTTATTGTTTGGACCCGGATAAAAGAAAAGTAACAAAAGAACAGCTCTCGTCTTATCTTCCCGCTGAAAGGCAAGCGGCTTTAAAAAGAATAGAGAATTATAAATATCTGGAAAAATTATCCGGAACCGAAGGATTTTCGCCGTTTTTTCAGTTGCAAGAAGGCGAAGTGCCGGCGATTTTTATGCTCAAAGTTTCAAGTGAAGAAAAAATGAAAGAAATTTCCGGCCGCTTAAAGCATTTTGGCATTGAGTGCGGAGCTTATTATCATAATAGCGCGGTTTTTTTGCCCATTCACCAGAATCTTTCCGCCGGCCATTTAAATTATATGTATGGCGCCATCCGTTCGCTTTATCGCGAGGGCTGCGGAGTTTACCCGCCGGAATATTTTACTAACATTACCCAGACCAAAAAAGGCGACAGGAATGATACCGCCGAAGATGGCTGGGGCCAAAAACAGACAAAAGAATCAATTAATGAATATGCCAAACGTTATGATACCACAGTTGATTTTGACCGTTATTTTATAGATTTTCGTTTCCGCTGCCTCAAAGAACATTATCCTTTTTTGGGCGATGCTTTGGAGCTGGGTTCGGCCAACGGCTTAATGAGCAAAAATTTTTTGGGAATCAGCAACAGCTTGGATATAATAGAGGGCTCGGAACATTATATTTCTGAAACAAAAAAATATTTAGGAGACAATCCGCGCCTTAGGATTTTTCACAATCTTTTTTCGGATTTCAAACCGGACAAAAAGTACGACACGATAATTTTATCCAGTATTTTGCATGAGGTTGACGAGCCGGTGCCGCTCTTGGAAAAAATGAAAGGATGGCTAAGGGATGGCGGAACAATCTACATTAATGTTCCCAATGCCTTATCGTTGCATCGCCGCGTCGGCAAGTTGGCGGGAATGATGAAAAGCGAATATGAATTTAATGAACGCGATAAAACTTATCGCCATCAGAGAATTTATGATTTGAATAAATTGGAAAAAGATGTGGAAAGCGCGGGTCTGAAGATTATCAAGAAGGGCGGTTATTTTTTAAAGCCTCTTTCAAACGGCCAAATGGAAAAGCTGGATAAAAAATTAATTAATGCTTTTTACGAAATAAGCAAGGATGCGCCCGCCGAATCTTGCGCTGAAATTTTTATTTTCGCTACATTATGATGAAAATACAATGTTCAATTCCGATTTTAACTTTAAATTCTGCGAAAACGCTGGAACGTTTAATAAAAAGTTTAGAAAATTTTGATGATGTCTATATAGTTGACGGAAACAGCACGGATGAAACGCGGGACATAGCCAGAAAATACAATCTTCCTATATATAAGCAGGTTGAAACGGACGAACCAAATGTAAGAATAGAAAACTTTGTTAAAACCAGGCACAAAAGCTATTCATTCGCCAAATGCGATTGGATTTTAGATATTGATTCGGACGAATATATAACGGCTGAACTTGAAGATGAAATCAGAAAAATTATTGATGAGGGCGACCAAAAAAAAGTTTGCCATATTCAAAAATTTCCTCTATTGGATAACGGAAAAATTATAAAGCACGCTTTTTTTATACCGGATTTTTATCCGCGGCTTTTCAATTTAAAAACAGGAATACATTACAATGCCGATAAATTAGTGCATGAACATTTGGTGATACCGGATGGCGCCCGTCAAATTTATTTAAAAAACGCGGTGATAAGCGGCTATCCGCCTTATCGCCAATGCTTGGAAAAAGATGATTATTATTTATCAATAATGAGGCAAAAGCGCCCCAGCGCTTCCGTTGGCATCGGTTTTAAAATAGCCGCAATAAATTGCCTTAAGGCATTAAACATAACAATCAAGTCAGTGATCATTTCGATGACGCATCCCAGGGATGCTCTTCCGCCAAAATATGTTTGGCGTTTTTTCAGATATCATCTGATACTGGCAAAAGACATATTAAGGGTTATCGGGAAAAAGAGAAAGCACAAGATTTTTATGCCGGAAGACCATATGGATGAGCTTTATCATTCAAAAAATCCGTTGGTCAGATACGCGCATATAGACAGGCTGCACAAAATAGTCAGCCAATTACCGGAAGGGAAAAATTTAAAAATTTTTGACGCTGGATGTGGCGAAGGACACCTTATACAAGAAATGCATGATCATACGATTTTTAAAAACTGCGAATTTTATGGCGCGGACATCACTGAAATAGCGCTTCAAAAAGCGCGCGATAGATGTCCGTATGCAAAAATTTATAACGCGGATTTGGCAAAATTGGATTTTCCGAATGAATTTTTTGATGTTGTTGTTTGTACGGAAGTTTTAGAGCATATAAAACATTATAAAGAAGTTATCGGCGAAATAAAACGAGTGCTGAAAAAAGACGGATATTTTATAATTACTTTTCCCAATGAGATACCTTGGACTATCGCGAGATTTTTATTAGGCAGAAGACCAATTAAGGTGTCTGACCATATAAATTCTTTTTATCCCCGGACAATGAAACACTTGACCGATATGAAAGAAGAAAAATTAATTAAACTTCCATTTAATTTGCCGTTATTCGTGTCTTTGGGAAGTTTAATGAAGTTTAAAAAATAAAAGATATGTTGGATTTTGAGATTAAAAAAATAGATTTTTTAAAAAGAGTTTCTGATTATTTTGAAAGCCAAACCAGAGAGGACGGCTCTATTTTTTGTAAAAAGGATAGGGTAGAGCATACGGGAAAAAATTGTTATTCTATAATTGTTGATTCAAAACTTTTTGAATTGACAAGGGACGAGAAGTATTTTGATCGCGCTAAAAAGCGCGTTTTCCGCACAATAGCCCGGCTGATAAAAGATCCGGAAACCGGAGATTCCATATTTTATCCGGGGCGGCTTGATCCGCGCAACGCCTCCAATACCATAATTGACGGGGGCGCCTGCGTTGATTCGCTCTGCACTTTTTTGGTTCAATTTGAAAATCGCCTGGCTGACAGTGAAAAAAATAAAATAAAAGACGCGATTTACCGCCATTCCGAAGAATATCTGAAAAAGCAGGTTTTGCTAAAACCGATTACCAACCAGAGGCTTTGGGGCGTAAGCGGCTTATCTTCGGCCTATAATATTTTTAAGAAAGATGATTGGCGGGAAGCGGTCTTAAAAGCCATTGATCTGTCATTTAGCGAACAAAACAGCGACGGCTCTTTTCCGTATCATCCGCACCGCAAGGATATCGGCGGCCATCCGGGCATGAGCGACATAACGTCGTATTATCATTCTCGGCATCTTGCTTTTATAATCCATTCGCTGGAGCGGATAGGCGGAGAAATAAAGCCGTATTTGGAAAATTTAAAGCGCGGAACCGATTTTCTTCTGGCGATGTATCAGCCGGACGGGGTGAAAAATATTATGCTGGAAGGGAAACATTGGTATTGGAACTCGGATTATGAAATTGCCAGCAATCCTTATGATATTTATGTATTGGTAAAAATGTTTCAGATAACTCAAGATAAAAATTATCCGATTTACGCGACGCGGGCATTTAATCAGATGTTTTTACACCGGCTGGAAGACGGAGGGATTGACAGCTGCAAGCATAAAAAAGACGATTGGCAATGCAGAGTTTTGTGGAACAGCCATATCGCCTGGCTGGCAAGGATCATTGAATCAGCGCCTTTGGAGACAGACGGGGAAGCAGTTGAATTTTATAAAAATTTTTCTGATGCAGGCATTATAAAATATGAAAACAATAAGTATTCGTTCATCTTGCGATATAAGAAAAAACCGACAAATAATGATTGGGGCGGGCTAATTGGCGGCGGAAATTTGGTTTATTACGGGTTGGCTGATAAAGAATGGCGCAACTCAATTGATAAAAATAATTATAAGATTGTTAAACATGGCAAAAATTCTTTGCAACAATTTTTAACGGATAATAGAATGGCGTTAAGGGGTGAAAAGTGGCGGATTTTCGTGTATTTTACAAGCGGAAATATTTTGGGAGCGATAAAAAGATTTTATCGCGAAGTGATAAAAAAATATTTTGGCTATGCCAATGAATATTCAACAATTTGGGAAACGAATGCCGAGCTCTTGGAAAATAATGAACATAAAATCAATATAAAAACTTTTTTAGCAAGAAGGGACGGCACTCGTCTGCCGGGCGCGGAAATCTTGTTGGAATATAATATTTGTAGCGACCATCTGGAAATGAAAGAAAAAGTTTTATAAAAGCCCAACAACATAATAATTAACGCAATAAATACATAAAATTTTTTTAAAAAATTTTATACCATAATTTTTCATTTTGATTTTTGCAGTTCAAATTTTATATATGTGCGGCATTAACGGCTTTAATTGGCAAGATGAAAATTTAATAAAAAGAATGAACACAAAAATTGTTCATCGCGGTCCTGACGGCGAGGGCGTCTTTTTGGCGCCGGAAATTTCTTTGGGGCACCGCCGTTTGGCGATTATTGATTTGTCACCCCGCGCCAGCCAGCCGATGACAGATTATGGCGGGCGCTTTACCATAGTTTATAACGGCGAAATATATAATTTTAAAGAAATCAAAGGCGAGCTGTCCAATGAGTTCAATTTTAAGTCCGATTCGGATACAGAAGTATTGCTTTGCGCTTATAAAAAATGGGGCAAGGAATTTCTCTCTCGGCTTAATGGGATTTTTGCCTTTGCCATTTGGGATAATGAGAAAAAAGAACTTTTTTTAGCACGCGATAGAATCGGCGTAAAACCGCTTTATTATTTCTATGATGGAAAAAAATTTATTTTTTCATCAGAGATAAAAGCTATCTTGGAGCACAATATCCCGCGCGAATTAGATATGGATGCGTTTAATTTGTATTTTCGGGTTCTTTATGTGCCTGGACCGTTGACAATGTTTAAAAATATTAAAAAGTTGTTGCCCGGGCGTTGTCTGACTTTGAAAGACGGTAGATTAGACAGCTCTCAATATTGGGAAATTAAGGATTGGACCGATTTTTCTTCATACGGCGAGGCTTTGGAAAAAATTAAATTCCTAATCGAGGATTCCATACGCGGACAGCTTATATCGGATCGCCCGGTAGGTGTTTTTCTTTCCGGTGGCATGGATTCCACGGCTATTTTAGGTATCGTCAATAAAATCAAAGGCAAGGGAATAAAAACTTATTCCGTCGGTTTTAATGTCAAAGAAGACGGCGAAAAATTTAACGCCGACCTTAATTTAGCAAGAAAAACCGCCCAATATTACGGCGCCGATCATCACGAGCTTACAACTAGTGGCGCCGATATTTTAAAATATTTTGATACAGTTGCCTATCATATGGATGAACCGGTTTCTAATGCTGTGCAAATTGCCACTTATCTTCTGGCCCAAGAGGCAAAAAAAGATGTGGCCGTGGTTCTGGGGGGAGATGGTGGTGATGAGATTTTTGGCGGATATCCAAGGTATTATTTTAATTATTTGATTGATATTTATCAAAAGATGCCAAAAGCTTTAGGCAGGGCGTATTTTTCGCAATTGGCCGGCCTGATTTTTAAAAATAAAGGCGTAGCGAAAAAATTAGAACTCGCGGGCGTTTCGCGTTGGATGGAATTTATGATCCAAAAGGAAGCGAGTGTAAAAAATATTATTAATACGGAGATTGGCGACAACTTAGCGAATAAAAATTTTTATGAAAAAAGATTTTTCAAAAACATCCCCACAAACGACTTTACTAAATATTTTATGGCCGTTGATACTGTAAATTGGATGACAGACGAATCGTTGCTTCGGACCGACAAAATGACTATGGCTCACGGTTTGGAAGAAAGAGTCCCGATTTTAGATCATCGTTTGGTTGAGGCGGCGATGAAAATCCCCACCCGTTGGAAAATCAACAACGCCAAGCAGGGAAAAGCGATTTGGCGGAAGGCGATTTTGGAATATCTGCCCCCATTTGTCGCCAATCATCCAAAGCACGGCTTTTTTTCACCCGGCGCCAAATGGCTAAGATACGAATTAAAAGATTTTGCAACCGAGACATTTAATAGTTTGGACCCCGCGCTCTTTAATGTCGATGGCGCAAAAAAGATGCTTTACAACCACATAGAAAAAAGAAACTATAATCTTAATTTGATTTGGTCGGTATTAACATGGCAAGTCTGGTATAATAGGTTTATCAAATAATAACAATTTTACAAACAATTTTATGGAATCTTCTTATGTACGAAGGTCATAGGCAAAAATTATTCGCGAATGATGAATGCCACTGGTGGCTAAAGACAAAAAAAGACGTTGTTAAAAAATTTTTATCTATTTTCGCCGTAGATTTGCGCGGAAAAAAGATATTGGATGCCGGCTGCGGGACCGGTTTTTTATCTATAAATCTTGCGCCGAATTTGGCAAATGTTTACGGTGTCGATAGTAGCGGCACATCATTAGAACATGCTCGCCAGCGAGGATTGCTCCATACAATTTGCGCGGATTTAAACAAACTGCCGTTTAATAATAATACTTTTGACGTATGTTTTTGCATGGATGTGCTGGAACATAATTTGGAAGACCAGCCATTAATCAATGAGCTCGGCCGCGTTATGTGCAGGGGCGGAATTTTGATAGTGACAGTGCCGGCTTCGCCGTCTTTGTGGGGCCCCCAAGATGATAAGCTGGGGCATTTCAGAAGATACAAAAAAGAGCGGCTCGCGAATCTTTTTAGCAAGGATTTTGAGATAATGAAAATTTCTTATTCCCTTTTTTCGCTGTTTCCCGCAGTATTTATTTTGAGAAAATTTTTTAAATTATTCCCGAAAATTATGGAAGAAAAAGACGAGCTGGATATCAATAATAAATTTCTAAACAGCATACTTTATAAAATTCTTAAGTTCGAGGGCGGATTGTTGAAATACATTGATTATCCCGCAGGAGTTTCCTTGGTGGCAATGGCCAGGAAAAAATAACCGGACAATGATGATATTAAATTTTCTTAAAAAAAATTTTTGGACAATAATCATGGCTTCTGCGGTCGGGCTGATTTATTTTCTGCCCAATATCTTAATGCCGTATTTTTTGGGGAATAGCGCGGCTAATAAATATTGCCCGCTATGCAATACTGATGAAGGATTTGCTTATACTGCCGGCCTGCAGGATGTTGTAGATGGCCATTGGTTTGAGGGCGATCAGTATTTGTATGAATATAAAAATATGCCCGGGCTTTGGGACACAAAATTTATGGCTATGGCACTCGGGATATTCATGAAGATTTTTAATATTAAAAACGTATCAACAATTTTTATATATGGCGATTTTATATTTCCGGCTATCGGCTATCTGTTGGCATTTTTTTTGTTTTTTAAAATAATCGGGAATAAACTAATCAGTTATTTATCAGCCCTTCTTTTAATAAGCTTTCCCAATTTTTTTGCCTATAAAGAATTATTAAACCCCGCTTTTTACAGCGATTTCTCTTTATTAAAGTTGATTAGTATTCCGGAGAACGTTTTTAACCCGTATTACTCACGCCTTTTTGTTCCCGCTCTTTCAATGATATTTTTTATTGCGTTTCTTATATTTTTATATTCGGTTTTAACCGGCGCAAATTCCAGAAAATATTTATTACCTGCGGCAATATCATTCGGCGCATTATTTTATGTCTATCTTTATTATTGGGTATTCGCGACTATTTCTCTGGGGCTGTTATTTGTTTTTTCGTTTTTTCATTACAGAAAAAACGCGTTTGGCATTTTAAAAATTTTAATCGGAGGATATTTGATATCCATACCTTACTGGATGAAATTTTTTATTTTGAAACAAAATCCAATCTATAAAGAATTAAGCGAACGAGTCGGAATGGAAATTTTCCGCGCTTTTAAAATTGATTCTTTAGATACGTACATATTGGTTATTTTTATGGCCGGGCTGTTATATTTTTTCGGCAGAGCTTTTGGACGGATAAAAACCAGCCATTATTTAAATTCTTTGTTGTTAACTGTAATAATCGTCCTCAATTTACAAATAATTTTGGGATTTAACATCCAGACAGACCATTGGGGGAGCAGGGTCAATGTTTATATTTTAGCCTTAGGATTGTTGGTTTTATTATTTTGGGCCGTTCAGTATATTTTTCAAAAAGTTCATTCCGAACGAGTTTTTTGGGGAAAAAGAATCTTTAATTTTTTAATTATAATAGGCCTGATTTTCTTTTCTTTCATCGGCGTAATCGCGCAAATAAATTATTCCAGTATTAACGCGTATGAATATTCTCTCCCGCGTTATTTGACAGAGTCCTTTGATTGGATAAATAAAAATACGCCAAAAGATTCCGTTTTTGTTACTTTGAGCACGGATAATAATTATTATCTGCCCATTTTTACGCACGCCAATGCCTATAATCCTTCCGCCTGCCGCAGTCTGGCCGGTGAAAAAGAAATTTTGCATAGATTTTTAGAATCTTACCGCGTATTTGGCATTTCTCCTGATAATTTTAAAAAAATTGTTTACTCAGATATTAAAAAAAGTTTGGAAACATTATTTCACGCGGAGCTCGGCGGCTTTTTATTTTGCGTGAAATATCCCGAACAAAGCAAGGGAGACGCAATCCCGGATGAGGTCAAGCAAGATTTGGTTTCCCAATATAAACTTTTTAAAAAATTAAGCATTGAGCCGAAAGACTTGAAATTCAGGGCTGATTATTTGTTTTTTGGGCCAAGCGAACGATTATTGGGCGCTGCCAATTTTAAGAACTATAAAAATTTGAAAGAAGTTTATAAAAACGATTCTGTTTCGATTTATAAAATAAACCAGTTGCACGGATATTGAAAATGTTGTATAAAGTTGTATATCAAGATAATGAATTTCGCCGTATAATTAAATTTATATTATGAAAGTCGCGCTTATTTTATCGCCATTTGACCAGATGGCGGCAGCCGGGTTCACTACAAAAATTGTTAAACGGATTTACGGTTTTTATATGCCGCTGGGCATAGCGAGTTTGGCGTCTGTTTTAGAGCAAGCGGGGCATATCGCCAGAGTTTTGGACCCCTGTCCCCAAAAATTGAGCCTGGAAAAAATAGTTGAATGGATAAAAAAAGAAAATCCGGATGTTTTGGGGATATCCGCCCTCACTCACGCGTCAAAAAACGGCTATAAACTTACGGATATGCTAAAAAAAGAATTGCCGAATTTGCCCGTTATAATGGGAGGAACGCATTGCACGGCTTTTCCCGAGAAAGCGCTGGAGGACTGCCCGTCTCTTGACGCGGCGGTTATCGGAGAGGCTGAAGAGAGGATCGTCCCCATTGTTGAAGCTCTCTATAATAAAAGCGGATTGGATAAAATTAAAGGCGTTTTGTTCAGGGACCCCGCCAGCGGACAAGTAATAAATACCGGAGCGCCTGACATCCAGTTGAATTTGAGCAAGTTTCCTTTCGCGGCCCGCCATCTTTTTAACAATGATTTATATGTGCCATTTCCCGATCAAATGAAAAAAAATCCGGTTACGAACATAATGACTTCCCGGGGCTGTACTTGGAGAAAATGCCAATTTTGTTTTGAGGGCGGAAAATATATGCCGTTATATCGTCGGCGAACCCCCGAAAGCGTAATCGCCGAATTGCGTGAAATAAAAAAGATGGGATTTGAAGCCGTTGTTTTTTGGGATGACAATTTTTGCGTGTCAGAAGATTGGGTCGGCAAATTTTGCGAATTGTTAAAACAAGAAAAGCTTGATTTAAGCTGGTCTTGCAACGGCAGGGTTGATACGTTAAGCGAAACAATGGTTAAAAAAATAAAAGATGCGGGATGTTTTACCGTTTACATAGGATTTGAATCGGGAAACCAAGAAACTCTGAATAAAATCCAAAAGGGGACAACCCTTCTGCAGGCGCGGCAAGCAGTAAAGAATTGCCGCGAAGCGGGCATAGAAGTGAGGGGTTCTTTCATAATAGGATTTCCTTGGGAAACGCCGGAATTGGCGAAAGAATCAATAGAGTTTGCGAAAGAATTGGATTTGGCTTTTGTTAAATTTATGCTTTTTACGCCGGAGTACGGAACCGGATTATATGATGTGGCAAAAAATAGCGGGGCTTTTATAAATAGCGAAATGCATCACGGCAGTTTGAGCCAGGCCGCGTATTTGCCGAACGGGTTTAAGTCTGTTGAACAGCTTGAAAAAATAGCCCAAAGAGCAAACTTACAATATGTTTTCCGCCCTAGATTTCTTATCAGAAAAATTTTATCAATACGAAGCTGGCAGGATGTCCGTAAATATTTTGACGGTTTTCTGATGATGATAAGCTTGAGGAGGTCATCATAGTTTGAAGATATCCCCCAATTTAATAAATGAATAATTAAGCAGCCGCCAGCGGGCTGCTTAATTATAATTTTCGCTAAATTTAGCTAATTAACAGAGATTTTATTTAAACTTGCGCAAAGAATTATAAAATTATGAAAAATTAGATATTTTTATCTTGACATAAGCCCGTTTTCCCCTTAAACTATAAATATAAATATTTTCTAATTTTTGCTATGCTTACGGAACAAACCGCATTCAATAATACAATGGGTCTCAGTGTTGTTTTGCCTTGTTATAATGAAGAAGAGAACGTCCATCGCATTTCCTCCGAACTGGTTCCGGAATTAAATAAACTCGGTATTTCATACGAGATACTGCTGATTGATGACGGCAGTACCGATAATACCGCGGCATTTGCCGAGCGCTTGTCTTTGCCGCAATTGCGGATAATCAGCCACGGGAAAAACAAAGGGTTGGGTGAAGCGATTAAGACGGGTTTTAAAAATGTTAAATATGATTTAACAATCACCTTGGATGCTGATTTTTCTTTTCGCCCGGAACTCATAGATGTTTTATTAAAAAGATATTCTTTGGGCGATGTTGATTTGGTTATTGGTTCGCCTAAATTGGCAAGACATCACGAAGAGCTCACTTTTGTCAGATTATTTATCAGCAAAAGCGCATTATACATTTATAGAGTTTTGTTCGGCAAGCCGGTTACTTCTGTTAATCAGATTTTAAGGTTATATAAAACAAGAGATGTGCGGAATTTGGAAATTGACGCCAAGGGCTTTGATGTTTTTGCCGAGGTTTTATTTAAATTGCTTGTTCTGGAGGAAAAACGTTACGCGGAAGTGCCGGCGGCGATGATTGTCAGAATGTACGGCCAGTCAAAAATAAATTATTACACGGAGATGGTCCGTCATTTTAAATTGATACTCAAAATTTTTAAATGGCATTTAAAAAAATTATTTGCAAAAAAGGGTGAAGAGAAATTATGAAATTAGCTATAGTTGTCGGCACGCGGCCCGAAATAATAAAGATGGCTCCCGTTGTACGCGTTTGCGGAAGAATGGGCGTTAATTTTTTTATATTGCATACGGGACAGCATTACAGCCCGAATATGGACAGGGTCTTTTTTGAAGAACTTAATTTATCGGAGCCGAAGTATAATTTAGGGATCGGCAACATGCCGTATAATAAGCAGGTGGGAAGGATGGTTATAGAGATGAAAAAAATCTTGGAAATGGAAAAACCGGATGCGATTGTTATCCAAGGCGATACCACCACGGTTTTGGCGGCGGCGCTGGCAGCCAGCAAATCAGGCATTAAGATTGTCCATCTTGAAGCGGGTTTGCGCAGCCATGACGTGCGCATGTTAGAAGAAATCAACCGAATTGCCGCTGACCATATCTCCGATTATTTATTTACTCCAACCGAGAGAGCTTCTGCAAATCTCCTTGAAGAAGGATATGGCAAAAATAATATTTACAAAGTCGGCAATTCCATTGTAGACGCCGTTTTGGAGCATAGGGCGATAGCGGATAAAAAATCCGGCATTTTAGAAAAACTTGGATTATTACCGAATAAATATTTTTTGATAACCGTTCATCGCCCTGAAAATGTGGATTATAAATATAAATTGGAAGAATTTATCAGAGTGCTGGAAATGTTAAAAGTTAAATATCCCGAGTACAAAATC
>Ga0209541_10008329_pt1 | contig 17122 bp, 17 predicted proteins | sample RifCSPlowO2_01_FD_184027 | JGI IMG/M metagenome (GOLD analysis project Ga0209541, IMG submission 184027) | Groundwater microbial communities from Rifle, Colorado - Rifle CSP2_plank lowO2_0.1 (SPAdes) (version 2) | ecosystem: Environmental > Aquatic > Deep subsurface > Groundwater | place...
AGTGTTTTTTTAAGGTCTTTTAAAATTAGATAGGAGAGGAAAATGGAGGGAAAAGTTTTTCTTGAACACAGGCTAGGAGAAATTCTTGATTCTCTTGGCATTTCTTTTGTCCGGCAATATTCATCGGGAACATCCTTGTCTTCGCTGGGGGCGTATTTAACCATAATAAGATTAAAAGACGAAGCTACTTATTGGCATTGCGTTAGGGTCGCCTTATGCGGAATAAAAGTCGCTGAAGCCTTCGGGCTTGATTTTAAAGCTTTGTTCTACGCCGGCTTGTTGCACGATGTCGGCAAGGCGGCCGTTTGTCAGGATTTGCTTAAGAAAAACAATTTTACAAAAGCCGATTATGAGAAAATGAAACCGCATGTTATTCATGGATATTACCTGCTAAGGGGAGTGTTCAATTTTTCGGCAGAAATAATCTTGAGGCATCATAGATATTATTCCGATGGGTATCCCAAAAGTTTACCGCACTCAAGAGTTCGATATTCCAAGGAAACTAAGAAATTAATTGATCGTTACGCCAGGATACTGGCAATCATTGATTTCTATGATGCCGCTACCACGCGCGACAATGAAAGATCAAAAGAAAAAAAGGTGAAGGCATCGTTAATCCGGAAATTTCCGAATGAGGCAAAGATAATAAATCTTTACTACGAGAAGGGAATTTTTATTGAAATATAGAAAAGGAGGATTGTAATGCGAGAAAGAATAATTAGATTAAGAGCCGAGCTTTTAAGAATTGATTGCGATGCTTTCAAGGGAACGGCGCACTAAGGAAAATTTTTTCCCGATTAGCGGCGATCATCGCGGATTGCTGATGAAAATCGGCTTAGTGGATATGATTTCAGCCGTAAAAGATGACGAGGAGATTAAAGAAATTCAAAAAGCGGTAGAAATAACCGAGAAAGTTCTTAAAGATCATGTTCTTCCCAAGGTTCGCCCGGGCGTTACGGAAAAAAATTTAGCGGCGGAAGTATCTTATTGGGGAAGAAAACTGGGGGCGGAAGAAATTAACTTTAATAATATCGTCTTGGCCGGCAAGCGGTCTTCCATGCCTCATGGAGAAGCTTCTGATAATCGCCTCCAAGAAGGCGACATCGTCCAATTTGATCTTAGCCATTCAGTTGATGGGCTTTCGTCCGATATCTCAAGGGCATTTATTTTGGGAGAGCCCACGGAAAAACAAAGGAAAATTTATAACCTCGTTTTAACGGCTCAAGAGGCGGCAATTAAAGCGGCTCGTCCAGGTATTGAGTGCAAGGATTTGGATAAAATAGCCAGAGATATTATTAAAAACGGAGGACACGATATCCCTCATGCTTTAGGCCACGGATTGGGAATTTCGATAGATACTTTTCCTGGGGTAGGGCCTGAAGATGAAATTGAATTGAGGCCTGGCCATGTCATTACTATTGAGCCCGGAATTTATATCCCGGGATGGGGAGGCATCAGGATTGAGGACGTGATCGTTATTACTGAAGACGGTTGCCGCAATCTCAATAAATTTCCCAAAGATTTGACAATAATTACAGCGACAAAAGATAGGCATCAGTTGGTTAGAGGCCGGCCGTTCACGCCTCGCGTGTTTCGTTAAAGATTATCATAATAAGTGGTGACGATTGTCGCCACTTTTCATTTCTCTGTATTACTTTAAAGGAAAATGAAAAATTGATGAAATGGGGCAGGATGTAGAAAAATAAACCATCGTGTGATTATTGCCATGGCGTCAATTATACGATATCATATATAATATGAGTATTAAAAAATACAAATACTATTTTACAAAACCGAAATCAGAAATTGGAAAAGATGTTTTCCGTTGGTTAATAATTGCCGGCGCAGTGTCTGTTGCGGCTACTTCTCCTTATTTTTTGACGAATCTTTTAAGGTATCGCAGAAAATTTAGGGAATACCCCAAGCGGAATGTTTCCGATGTTTTTTATAATTTTAAGAAAAAAGGTTTGATTAATGTTCGGAAGCAAAATCATCAAATATATATTTCTTTAACCGAAGAAGGAAAGAAAAAAGCCGGTTGGTTGCAGATTGATAGTTTAAAAATTATTAGACCGAAGAAGTGGGACGGAAAATGGAGAATGGTAATGTTTGATATCGCCCAGCTTAAAAAATCCTATCGAGATGCTTTTCGGGGTAAATTAAAAGAATTAGGATTTTATCCTTTTCAAAAAAGCATTTGGATACATCCTTTTGATTGCCGTTCGGAAATAGATCTATTGCAAACATTTTTCGGTTTGTCGGAGAATGAGCTGCGATTGGTGGTAGCCGAAGATATTGGCAGCAGCGAAGAATTAAGTAAAATTTTTAACTTGCGACGACCCCGCGATTTAAAAATAAACCAATCGTGAAATATAAGCTATGGCGTTAATTGTACGATAGTTTTTAATTTGAGTGATTTTGAAAATGTTGCTAATGTTTTATTATGACTAAGTCAAGAATTTTTTTGTATTTCTGCCTGGCGTTTACGGGCGGTATCGCTTTAAGCTCATTTGTTTTAATGCCCCGGCTATTTTTGCTGGGGCTTTTGATTGCGGGGTTATTTCTTATTTCTGTATTTTGGAAGTACAAAAAGCCCGCCGTTGCCGGTTTTTGTTTATTATTTCTGGTTTTGGGAATTTGGCGTTACCAATCGGCGGATTCAAGAATTGTTTATCCAAAAGAGGGGAATGTTGAATTCTCCGGAATAATAGCAAAAGAGCCGGATATTCGATCAGGCAGCATAAAATTCACCGTCGGCAATGTGCTGATTGTGACGGGCAGATACCCGGAGTATAAATACGGAGATAAGTTGAAAATCAATGGGCTATTGAAAAATCCGCCGGTTTTTGCCGCCCCTTCTGGGCGAGACGAATTCAATTACCGCGATTATCTCAAAAAAGATGGAATCGTTGCTGTAATGGATTTCCCTAAAATAGAACTTTTGGGATCCGGCTTTGGAAATCCGACAATGGAGACCATTCTTGCTTTTAAAAATAAATTTCGGCAAACCGCCAGAACTTTTGTTTCCCCGCCCCAGGAAGGATTCCTCGAGGCTTTGGCTTTCGGCCAGGAATCTAATATTTCAAAAGAATGGAAAGATAAATTGAATCTTACCGGCACCAGGCACATTGCGGCGGTTTCCGGAATGAATATCACTATTATCTCTTCTTTAATTTTCTCTTTTATTTTGAATTTCGGACTTCGTAAAAAATATGCTTTCTACTCATCGGTGGGCCTGCTTTTTTTATATATCACAATGATCGGCGCTCCGGCCTCGGCGGTTCGGGCGTTTATCATGGCAGCTATTTTTCTTATGGCGGAAAATTTGGGCAGGCAATCTTCTGGTTCAAGGGCGATATTTTTTATCGCGGCTTTGATGCTGGCTTTAAATCCGATGCTTTTACTAAAAGACGTCGGTTTTCAGCTTTCATTTTTAGCGATTTTAGGGATGGCCCATCTCCAGCAATTTTTCTCTTATTGGCTGAAACTTATTCCCAATCCCAAGATGTTTCCGATTAGGGCCGCCGTTTCCGCCACTCTCTCCGCTCAAGTTTTCACTTTCCCGATTTTGATTTATAACTTCGGCTATGTATCTCTAATTTCCTTGATTGCCAATGTTTTAATCGTGCCGATTTTGGCGCCGGTCACTATTTTAATTTTTATTTTCGGCATTTCCGGCATTATTTTTCATCCTTTGGGATTTCTGTTGTCTTGGCCAGTTTGGCTTTCCATAACTTATATTATAAGAGTCATTGATTGGTTCAGTTATTTATCTTGGGCGACTTTAAGTATCGGTAATTTACATTGGTCTTGGCTGGCAGTTTTCTATTTATTTTTAAGCGGTTTTATTTGGTGGTACAATAAACACATATGGAGATTGCAAATAAAAAAGCCTGGGTGGTCTCGGTGAGCATGGGTTATGGGCACCAAAGAACCGCTTATTCTTTGAGGGATTTAGCCCGGGGAGGAATCATCATCAATGCCAATGATTATCCGGGCATTCCCGCGGGAGACAGGAGGGTTTGGGAGGGCATGAGAAATGTCTATGAATTTATTTCCCGGCTTAAGCGAATCCCCTTAATCGGCGGAGCTATTTTTGCGATTCTTGATAAACTGCAGGAGATTTTAAGCTATTATCCGAAAAGAGATTTATCCAGGCCGATTCCTCAATTAAGGCAGGCCTATTTTTCAATTAAAAGGGGATGGGGCAAGCATCTGATTGAATATTGCAAATCAAAGAACGGAGCCCTGCCTTTTATTTCAACATTTTTTATCCCGGCCTTTATGGCCGAATTTTTTAATTATCCCGGCGAAATTTTTTGTGTCATTTGCGACGCCGATATTTCAAGAGCTTGGGCTCCGTTAAAGCCGAAAGAGAGTAGGATTAAGTATCTTGTTCCCACCGAAAGGGCGGCGGAAAGATTGAGATTATACGGAGTAAAAAAAGAAAATATCTTTTTGACCGGCTATCCTCTGCCCTTAGAAAATATCGGAGGAGAATCAGCCGAAATCTTGAAAGAAGATTTGAAGCTAAGATTACTGAATCTGGATCCCCAAAAAAAATATCGCGAGAAATATAAGATACTCACAAGAGAAACTTTGGGGGAAATGTCTGAAGAATCAGATCATCCCTTGACCATAATGTTCGCCGTAGGCGGAGCGGGCGCCCAAAAAGAAATCGGCATCAAGGCGGTTAAATCATTGGCCGTTAAAATTTGGGCCGGAGACATCAAGATAATTCTCATTGCCGGCACCAGAAAGGTGATAAAAGAATATTTTGAAAAAAAACTCGGCAAGTTGGGTTTTGCCAATCATAAAAATATAGAAATTATTTATGCGGCAGAGATTGAAGAATATTTTAAAAAATTCAACCAATTATTGAGAAAAACGGATATTCTATGGACAAAACCATCGGAGCTTTCTTTTTATTCATCTTTAGGCTTGCCTATTATCATTGCTCCAGCCATCGGTTCGCAGGAAGATTTTAACGAAAGATGGCTGCTGAAATCAGGCTTCGGAAATTTGCAGGAAAATCCGAGATTTGCTTATCAGTGGCTTCTTGACTGGGTAGTCCAGGGCTATTTGGCAGAATCCGCTATGCAGGGCTTTATTGAGGGAGAAAGATCGGGAACGCTTAACATTCAAAAAATAACATGTGGCTGACAGCTGCTATTTTAGCTTATTTTATCTTTGCGATCGTTTTTTTAGTTGATAAGTGGCTTTTAGCCGGCCCCATCCCCAATCACAGAATTTACTCTTTTTATGTGGGAATTTTAGGCGTCGCCGTTTTATTGCTTATCCCCTTTGCGAATTTTCGTGTTTTGGAACCGTCTTATCTTTTTTTAGCTTTTGCTTCCGGCGCCTCCTTCGTTTTGGGCATCCTCTGGTTTTTCAAAGGGCTTAAGTTGTATGAGCCGTCAAGAATAGTGCCGGCTGTGGGAGGAATTTCGCCGATTTTTACTTTTTTACTTGTTTATATTTTTTCCGGAGGCAAGGAGCTTTTTAATCTTTCGGAGACTACCTCTTTCCTTTTGATTATTTTTGGCAGCGTTTTAATCACTCATGAGATAGGAAAAAAAATTTCATGGAAAAGCTTAAGAATCTCCGTCGTTTCCGCTTTTTTTTTCGCCCTTTCTTTTGTTTTTGCAAAATATATTTATGCGGCGTACCCATTTTTATTGGGATTAATCTGGATAAGATTAGGCGGCGTATTGATGGCTTTAATCTTGCTTTTTGACAGTCAGCTTAGAAAAAATTTATTCAAAGAAAGAATAGTTCCTCAAAGAAAAATAGCCGCTATTTTCTTTTTGAGCCAAGCGGGCGGGGCGGCGGCGGGAATTTTACAAAATTGGGCTATTGCTTTGGCCCCCTTGGTTTATGTGGCTTTTGTGAGCGCTCTCCAAGGGTTGCAGTATGGCTTTTTGCTGATATTTGCCGTCTTTCTTTCCTTGAAATTCCCACAGATATTAAAGGAGGAGATTTCCCAAAAAATAATTTTACAAAAAGTTTTGGCTATTTTATTAATCAGTGGGGGGTTGGCCATTTTAGTTATTTGATGAAGAAAATTTTTAAGAAAATTTCATTAGGTATTTTAACCGTATTCGCGCTTTTTACCGCATACTTTTTCGTCGGGAGAGCGGAACCGGCTCAAGAAATAATCTGGGGAGTAAATTTTTCTCAAAAACAGGCGGAGGCCTTAGGCATGGACTGGCAAGAAACTTATCTTGCCCTACTTGACGATCTGGGCGTCCGCGATTTAAAATTGGCCACCTACTGGAACTTAATAGAAAAAGAGGAAACAAAATATAATTTCGATGATTTGGACTGGCAGATCAATGAAGCCGAAAAACGCGGCGCAAAATTGCTTTTAGCGGTTGGCATGAAAACTCCGAGATGGCCGGAGTGCCATGAACCCGACTGGGTTAAAAATCAAAAATTGTCCTCACGAGACATCTCTCGAAGGGAGACAAAAATCAAAATTCAAAAATTATTATTAGAATATATTGAGAAGATTGTAAGCAGATATAAAGACAGTAAAACTATATGGGCTTGGCAGGTGGAGAATGAGCCGTTTTTCCCTTTTGGAGAGTGTCCGGAAGCCGTTCTTGACAAAAATTTCTTGAAAAAAGAGGCAGAACTGGTAAGATCCTTAGACGCCCGAAGGCCGGTGGTTATCTCTGACAGCGGCGAATTTTCTTTCTGGATTGAAGCCGCTAAATTAGGAGATGTCGTCGGCATAACCATGTATAAAAAAGTATGGTTTGGTGAAATTAAAAAACACATCACTTATCCTTTTCCGGCAATTTTTTACTACAGGAAAGCGGAAATTGTGAATAAATTATTCGGCAGAGAGGTTATCGGCGTCGAGCTTCAGGCGGAACCGTGGTGCCTGATATACTTATTATCCGATTGTCCGGTTCAGGAACAGCAGAAAACTATGAACTTGAAGCAGTTCCAAGATAATATTGAATTCGCCAAGAATACCGGATTAAGCCGCCATTATCTATGGGGAGCAGAATGGTGGTATTGGATGAAAGAAAGACAGGGTAAGCCAGAAATCTGGCAAGAAGCGGGAAAAATATTTCAATGAACGTACCCTATTATTTAAAAGTCGGTCGAGCATCGGATCTTAAAGATTCCAGGGAGAGGAAAATTTTTAGAGCGCTGGAAATCATTCCGGGGGCTTTAAGTTGGCTCACTTTAATTATCGTTGTTTTATTATCTTGGCTGAAGCCGGCTTGGATAGCTATTTTTATTATTTCCTTTATAATCTATTTATTAAGTAGGTCTATTTATTTTTCATTCCATCTTAATACTTGCTATAGGCAAATGAGGAAAAATGAGAAAATCAATTGGCTGAAAGAATTGGAGGCCTTGCCCGCCGCCAGATGGCAAGATATTTATCATCTAATTATTATCCCGGAATATAAAGAACCATTAGTGATTCTGAGGGGATCTTTTAAATCTCTGTTGGCAAGCGATTATCCGAAAGATAAAATGATTGTAGTCTTAAGTTGCGAGGAAAGAGCCGGTCAGGAGGCAAAAGAAATAACTCGAGCCATCGAGAAGGAATTTAGGAACAAGTTTTTTAAATTATTAATAACCTACCACCCGAATGATTTGCCGGGCGAATTGGCCGGCAAGGGCTCTAATGACGCCTGGGGTTCAAGAAAGGCTAAGGAATTGATTATTGATCCTTTAAAAATTCCTTATGAGAATATTATTGTTTCTTCTTTCGACGCCGATACGTGCGTCTTTCCGAAATACTTCAGTTGCCTGACCTATCACTATTTGACCGTTAAAAAGCCATTGAGATCCAGTTTTCAGCCGATCCCTTTTTATCTCAACAATATTTGGCAGGCCCCACCTATTTCAAGAATCTTTTCTTTTTCGTCCAGTTTTTGGCAAATGATGTGCCAGGAGAGATGGGAGAAGCTCATTACCTTCTCTTCTCATTCAATGAGCTTCCATGCCCTAGTTGATGTTGATTTCCGCCAAACTAATGTCGTCCAAGATGATTCCCATATTTTTTGGCAGTGTTTTTTGAAATATAATGGAGACTATAAGGTTGTTCCCTTATATTATCCGATATCCATGGATGCTAATGTTGCCCCTAATTTTTTCCAAACAATGAAAAACGTTTATAAACAGCAAAGAAGATGGGCTTACGGCATGGGAGAAATTCCTTATTATATTTTCGCTTTTTGGAAGAATAAAAAGATTCCTTTTTCCAAAAAGATTTTTTGGGGCGGTACGGTACTTGAGGGACATTGGTCTTGGGCAACGAATTCTATCATGGTTTTTCTACTCGGTTGGCTACCTTTGATTATCGGAGGCGAAATTTTTTCTCAAACACTTCTTTCGTACAATCTGCCTCTTCTGACCAGCCGTCTTTTGACCTTAAATATGCTGGGGCTTATTGGTTCGGCTTATCTCGCTATTATGTTATTGCCGCCGAGATCCCCCAATTACGGCAAAGGGAAATACTTATTTTTTATCCTAGAATGGTTTTTACTGCCGATAATTATGATTTTTTTCACCGCCTTGCCGGCCTTAGACGCCCAGACTCGTTGGCTTTTCGGCAGATATATGGGTTATTGGCCGACTCCTAAAATAAGAAAATAATATGCTTTCAATTATTATCCCGACCTTAAACGAAGAAGATTATCTGCCTTTTTTATTGGCATCAATCAAAAGGCAGAATTTTGATAATTACGAAATAATCGTGGCCGACAATAATTCCAAAGACAGAACGGTTGAGATTGCCAAAAGTTTCGGATGCCGGATTGCCGGCGGAGGATTGCCGGGCAAGGGCAGAAACGAAGGGGCAAAAATAGCCAAAGGAAAAGTATTTTTATTTTTAGACGCAGACAATTTTTGCTCTTCCCGCGATTTTTTGGGAAAATTAATTTTCGGATTTAAGAAAAAGAAGCTGGGGGTTGCTTCTTTTCCTCTTTTTCTCGCGGGAAACAATTTCGATAAATTCGCTTACCTGATATATAATTACTGGGTGAGGCTAACGCAGAAATTTTTACCTTATGCGACAAACGCTATTTTGGTAAAAAGAGAAATTTTTGAAAAAATCAAAGGATTTGACGAAGCGGTAACCATGGGAGAAGATCACGAATTCGTCAGGAGGGCTTCAAAAGTCGGCAAGTTCGGTTTTGTTAACACGGAACCATTGCTCACCTCCTGCCGCCGCTTTGAAGCAGACGGCAGATTAAAAACTTATCCCAAATTTCTTATAGCTAATTTCCACATGCTTTTTGCCCCAAAAATTAGATCGGACATCTACAGGTATCATTTCAATAAATATTCAAAAAAATAACGCTTTTCTTTTAAGCGGGCTTCAAGTATAATGAAAAATACAATATTATGCCTAAGGTATATTTAGATTATGCGGCGACCACGCCCATTGACCCTAAGGTGTTAAGGGCGATGATGCCGTATCTGAAAAAAGATTTTGGCAACCCCTCCTCTATCCACGCTTTCGGCCAAAAAGCCATGTCGGCCGTTGATTCGGCGAGGCAGATTACGGCTAATTTTTTAGGCTGCGGGCCGGCTGAAATTATTTTTACCGGTTCGGCCACCGAAGCCGACAATCTGGCCATATTCGGATCAGTTAAAAAAGGAGACCATGTCATTATCAGCAATATCGAGCACCATGCGATTTTAGAGACTTGCCAGGCATTAGAAAAAAGAGGAGTAGAAGTCACTTATTTGCCGGCGGGCAAAGATGGCTTAGTCGCCGTTTCAGACCTTGATAAGGCGATTAAGTCCAATACCGCCTTAGTATCAATAATGTACGCCAATAATGAAATCGGCACGGTTCAGCCGATTCAGGAAATGGGGAAATTACTGCAGGATCATAAGATACTGTTTCATACCGATGCCGTCCAGGCGGCCAATTTTTTAGATTGCGATGTTGAAAAATTAGGCGTAAGCTTGCTCACCCTAAGCTCCCATAAAATTTACGGCCCTAAGGGAGTAGGCGTTTTATACATTAAAAATGGCGTTAAAATTTCGCCCATGATTTACGGTGGTGGTCAGGAGCAGAGCATAAGATCGGGCACGGAAAATGTCGCCGGCATTGTCGGATTCGGCGAGGCCATCAAGCAAATTCAAGATCCGAAGATTAAAATTCATAATATAAAAATCAGGCAGTTTCGCGACAAATTAATCAAGATGATTTTGAAATTAATCCCAGACTCCAGATTAAACGGCTCCCAAACAAACAGATTGCCCAATAATGTGAACATCAGCTTTAAGGGAGCCGAGGGCGAGGCCGTAGTTATAGCTTTAGATCAAAAAGGCATAGCCTGTTCTACGGGATCCGCCTGCTCCTCAAAGAGCTTGGAGCCCTCGCATGTTCTTTTGGCTCTAGGACTTTCCCACGAAGAAGCTCACGGGTCATTAAGGATTACCCTCGGGAGAAATACTACAGAGCAGGAGATTAACCGGCTTCTGAATGTTTTACCGCCGATTGTAGAAAGATTAAGAAAAATATCGGGATATAATAAATAAATTATGCTGCCTTATTCAAAAAAAGTCATACAGCATTTTACCGATCCCAAAAATTTTGGGAAAATTAAAAATGCTTCCGGTATAGGCCATGTGGGCAACCCACACTGCGGCGATATGATGGATATTTATATCAAGGTGGAAAAAGTCGGCGACAAAGAAATCATCAAAGATGTGAAGTTTGAAACTTTGGGATGTGCCGCGGCTATTGCCACCTCTGACATGGTTTGCGATTTAGTAAAGGGCAAGACATTGGAAAAAGCCCTGGAAGTCGGCTATCAGGATATTGTCAACGAGCTGGGCGAACTGCCGGCGGTAAAAATTCACTGCAGCGTTCTGGCCCATCACGGCTTAAAAGCCGCAGTTGAGGACTATAGGAAGAAATCATGAGGAACTTTCGGTTGATTTTTTTAATCATAATAATTTCTTCTTTTTTTGGGTTTTTAGCCGGCATACTTTCCGGTAGTGTTTTTTATTTCGAAGTCAAAGATTATCTTTCCGGCTTTAAAATTGATATTCCGGAAAAAATAATTGAGAAAAGCGTTGAATATATTCCCCAGACGACTCAAGAGGAAAAAATAATCAACGTCGTCAACAGCGTTTCGCCGGCTGTGGTGAGCATCATAATCTCAAAAGACCTGCCAGTTTTTGAGCAGTATTTTGAACAGTATTTCGGCGGATCATTCAAAATTGAGGTTCCCCAACAGCGCCAAATAGGCACCGAGAAAAAAGAAATCGGCGGCGGCTCCGGTTTTATTGTTTCCGCCGACGGCATGGTTTTAACCAATAAGCACGTGGTTTTAGACGAAGAAGCGGAATATACGGTTTTGACCAACGACGGCAAGAGATTTTCAGCCAAAGTTTTAGCCCGCGACCCGATGCAGGACTTAGCGGTATTAAAGATTGAAACAGGGACTTCTACCGGCGTTTTTCCAGTGGTCAAGCTCGGAGATTCTGACAAGCTTCAGATGGGCCAAACCGTCGTGGCTATCGGCAATGCCTTAGGCGAATTCAGAAATACGATTTCCGTCGGAGTGATTTCCGGACTCGGCCGGACGATTACCGCTTCGGGCGGCAGCTTAGTGGAAATCATTGAGGATGTTATCCAAACCGACGCCGCCATTAACAAGGGAAATTCTGGCGGACCCTTGCTGAATCTGCGGGGAGAAGTGATCGGCATCAACACGGCTACCGTCATGGATGCCCAAAACATTGGCTTCGCCATTCCCATCAATAAAGCCAAAAGAGATATTGAACAGATTAAGCAGGGAAAAGAGATCGCTTACCCGTTTTTAGGAGTAAGGTATACGATTGTTACGGAAAAAATTCAAAAAGATAATAATTTACCGGCTTCTTACGGCGCTTGGCTCACTTCCGGAGAAGGGGAGCCGGCCGTTGTCGCCGGTTCCGCCGCTGATAAGGCCGGGCTTAAAGAAAATGATATCGTTTTGGAATTCAACGGAGAAAAAATAAGCGTTGAAAACTCTCTGGCAAAAATTATTATGAAACATAATCCCGGCGACGCTGTTCCCCTCAAAGTTTTGCGCGCCGGGGCAGAGCTTGCTCTTCAGGCAATTCTTGACTCCCGTTCAAAGTAGGGTCTTGACAAAAATTTTGTTCTATGGTAAGTTATAACTAAACTAAACTGTGGCGTGAGTCCACGGGGTAAAAAAATTCAAGGAGGACATTGTGATAAGAAACTTCGGATTGAAAGAGGCAAGGAAATTGGTAGGTGAGCCGGATGCTCATTTACCAACAGTCAAGGCGACCCTAAAAATACTTGGCGTGCCGAACATTGTTGGCAAGCAGGTATCGAAGTTGGTCACCTCGGCCCAGAAGGCGATCCATGCAGCCGTCGAGGCCAAAAATGGTACCCAGCTCGCAGATAAGACCGATGAGCGTGATACCACAAAGCAGATCAGCGATCTGCGAACTGCCCGGGACAACAGGGCGAAGGCGAACGTCGTTGCGGTCACCGGCCACGAGAGGGTGGTCAGCGATCACAATCAGGTCATCGCCGACCTGCAAGCTCTCGCCAAGAAGTTCGCCTAAAGCGAGCTTCCCGGCAACAACAAGAAAAGGGGATCGGACACAATGTTCTCCCCTTTTTGTTTTACTTGATTTTTTTGGATTTTTTGATAAGATAAAAGATGATGAATGGTAATTTTACGCACAAGGCCCAAGAGGCCGTGCTGGCGGCGCAGGATGCAGCCAGAGAAAAAGGGCAGCAGCAAATTGACGCTCTGCACCTGCTTTTGGCTTTGGTTTCCCAGGAAGGAAGCGTGGTTTTGACTTTGCTTCAAAAATTGGGAGTAGACACCGAGGGTTTAAAAAGAAAAGTTCAAGGCGCCATAGAGCGGTTGCCGGTTATTGCCGCTCCGCAAACTTTCGGCCAATTTTATTTAACTCAAGACATGGCTAAGGTTTTAGACACAGCCCGCCAGGAATCAATGAAGATGTCAGACGAGTTTATTTCCGTAGAGCATTTTTTCTTAGCTTTATTGAGTACTGACACAAAGGCGAAAGAAATTTTAGAGAAAGCTAATTTTTTACAAACTGGTGGCGGAGCAGCGACTTTGGAATTTGGCAAATTAAATTATCAGGATGCGCTTAAACTTTTATCGCAAATCAGGGGAGGGTCAAGGATTACCGATCCCGAACCGGAATCCAAGTACCAGGTGATTGAAAGATATGCCAGAAATCTTACCCAGCTGGGAAGAATCGGCAAATTGGATCCGGTTATCGGCCGGGATAACGAAATCCGCCGGCTGATGCAGGTGCTTTCCCGCCGGACAAAAAATAATCCTGTTTTAATCGGCGAGGCCGGCGTTGGCAAAACCGCTATTGTTGAGGGTTTAGCTCAGAAAATTATCAGAGGCGATGTGCCGGAGTCTTTAAGGGACAAAGAAATTATCGCCCTTGATTTGGGCGCCATGATAGCCGGCACCAGATATCGGGGAGAATTTGAAGATAGGATAAAAGCCCTTTTAAAGGAGCTTGACCGATCCGGCGGCCGTTATATTCTATTTATTGACGAGCTTCACACTTTAGTGGGAGCCGGGGCGGCTGAAGGCGCCATTGACGCTTCCAATTTATTGAAGCCGGCCTTATCCAGAGGCGAATTAAAAGCCATCGGAGCGACAACTTTAAAAGAATATCAAAAATATATTGAAAGAGATCCGGCCCTGGAAAGAAGATTCCAGCCGATTTATGTTTCCGAGCCGACGATGGAAGACACATTGGCCATCTTAAGGGGCTTGAAAGAAAAATACGAAGTTCATCATGGTGTGAAAATAAAAGATGCGGCTTTGGTGGCTTCAGCCGAGCTGGCCGCCCGCTATATCACCGACCGATTTTTGCCGGATAAAGCTGTTGATTTGATGGACGAAGCGGCTTCGGCTTTGCGATTGGAAATTGAGTCCCAGCCGACGGAATTAGAACAGTTAAATCAGGAAATTCAAAGACTGGAGATTGAAAAAGCGGCTCTAAAGACAGAAACTGGCGCCGTTTCAAAAAAGAAAATTACCGTTATTAACAGGCAACTCGCCGATTTGACGGAAAAATCCAAGAATTTGGAACTTCAATGGAAAACCGAGAAGGATTTGATCCAGGGGATAAGAGCCATGAGAAAAGAAGTGGAGGAATTAACTTTTCAAATAGAATCTCTGCAAAGAGAAGGCGAATTGCAAAAAGTGGCCGAAATCAAATACGGCCGCCTACCTTTGCTTTTAAAAGACATTCAGAAAAAAGAGAAAGAACTGACCGCTTTTCAAAAGAAACACCGTCTTTTAAAAGAGGACGTATCAGAGGAAGACGTGGCCATGGTCGTGTCTCGCTGGACGGGCATTCCGGTAATGCGGCTGATAGAGGAAGAGGCCAAGAAATTGGAAAAAATGGAAGACATTCTCGCTAAAAAAGTTATCGGTCAGCAAGAGGCGATCGTAGCGGTTTCCAATGCCATCAGAAGATCGCGGGCCGGAATCTCCGAAGAATCAAAGCCGATGGGTTCTTTCATTTTTTTGGGACCGACCGGAGTCGGCAAAACTGAGACAGCCCGAGCTTTGGCTGAATTCCTGTTCAATGACGAAAAGGCCCTGGTCAGATTGGATATGTCCGAGTATATGGAAAAGCATACGGTTTCCAAAATTATCGGCTCGCCTCCGGGATACGTCGGCTATGAAGAAGGTGGCCAGTTGACGGAGAAAATAAGAAGAAGGCCTTATGCCGTTGTTCTTTTTGACGAAATCGAAAAAGCTAATCCCGATGTTTTTAATATTCTTCTGCAAATTTTAGAGGATGGCCGGCTCACTGACGCCAAGGGCAGGACAGCCTCTTTCAAAAACACTATTTTAATCATGACCTCCAATTTAGGTTCAGAACATATTGCCAAGATGAGCTCCTTGGGATTTCTTGCCGGAAAAGAGGGAAAAGATAGGGAGGGTTTAAAGGGAAAAGTTATGGAGGCCCTGCGCGAAAACTTCAAGCCGGAATTTTTAAATAGGATAGACGAAATCGTTATTTTCAACCATCTCGGCAAGCCGGAAATCAAAGAGATTGTTGAGCTGGAGTTAAGAAAGGTGGCCGAGCGCCTTTCCCAAAAAGATATTGAGATAAAAATAAGCCAGCAAGTCAAGGATATTTTAGCGGAAAAGGGCTTTGACCCGAATTTAGGAGCCAGGCCGTTAAAGAGAGTGATTCAAAAATTAGTCCTGGATCCCCTGGCCTTGAGAATCGTTACCGGCCAGATTCGAGCGAATGACAGAGTGGTGATTGACGCCGAAGACAAAAAAATTATCTTTAGAATGTCGAGCGATTTAAAAGTGAACGTTTAATATCTGGATGTCCGAAACCGATTAACGCCAGATATTTGGGATGTCCGACATCCAGACATCCGTCGGTTTCGGAAATCCCAAATATCCGTGCGGATTTCGGAAATCAGTGAACCCATTGGAGCCCGAAATGGTTTAAATAAATAAATTCATGAAAGAAAAGATTAAATATAAAAAACATGAGAATTGTCAGTAAAACAATTTTTTTGGTGGGAATAATAATTTTATGGGGATTTGTCATTTTTCAATTATTGTCTGGCAAGGTTGGAAAAATTGAAATAACAATTGGTGTATTAGCTATTTTTATGTGGTTTATCATTAAAAATTTTGAAGAAAGATTCGATGATATAGAAGAAAGGATTGCTTCAGTTGAGCACTATTTTAAAAACGGCGAACAAAATGAAAGAGAAAATTAAACCCTTGACCGAAATGAGTTGGCGGGATGCTATAAAAGCGCCGAGGGCGTCACATACAACCGCTTGAATAATCTTGATTATTTTGTTATTATTAAAATATGAAAAACGACATATCAACAAAAGATAGAGAGTATGATTTAAGGAAACTATTAAAACCATATGCTAATAAATGGGTGGCTTTATCTCGTGATCGTAAAAATGTTATTGCTACGGGAGATGAACTAAAAGAGGTGGCGTCAAAAGTAAAATCAAAAGATGTTATTTTTTTGAAAGTATTTCCCATAGATTCTTTTTATATGCCCCAAACATAAGGACATGAAATACAGATATACTTCTTTTTTTCCGCTCGATAAAACGCTCAAATGGATAAAAAAATCGATTATTTCAATAGAGGTTTTTGGCCCAAAAGATAGTAAAAATTTTGGCGCACTTGTGGATTCTGGAGCTGATTGCTCCCTTTTTAATATTCAGCTGGCTGAAGTGCTTGGCATAGATTTATCAAGGGCTAGGCCAGCCAGATTTACAGGAATTAGCGGCCAAATTGAGGGTTATCGTTTAGAAAAAATTAAAATTAAAGTGGAGGGGATGAACGAGCCAGTAGAAATTCCCGTCTGTTTTGTTAATAGTCCCACGGTAAGTCTTTTACTTGGACAGGAAGGATTTTTTGACCAGTATCGTATCAAATTTGAAAAAGATCACGATATCTTTGAAGTTATTCCAGTAAAGAAATAAGAATGTCAAAAAATATTCTCAAAATTTTAGCCGTGTTTATTTTTGGATCTGCCGGCGGCATTTTTGCCGATCAGATTTTGTCGCCTTATTTTTTTCCTAAGCAAACTACAGTTTATGTAACCGAAAGGCAAGAAATCACGAATTATATCCAGGAAAATATTGCTTTAAAAGAAGTCATAGAAAAAATTTCCAAAACCGTAGTCGGTGTTAGGGTAAGAACAGAAGAAGGTAAAATGATTCTTGGTTCGGGTCTTGTCGTCACCAACGACGGCTTTTTAGCAACTTTAGCCGACCTTCTGCCCCAGGGATCAAAATTCGCTTTTTATATCGGTGAAAAATGGCCGGAGTACCAGGTTTTAAAAAGGGATCTTAAAAATAATTTGGCCTTAGTAAAAGTGGAAGGCAGCGGCCTTCACACTGCGGGCTTTGCCGATTTGGAAAAGATGAAAATAGGGGAAAGAGTTTTTTTGGCGGGATTTGATTTCAGTTCCACCACTCCGAAGTTGATGGTTAACGAGGGCGTTATTAAAATTTTTGACCAGGATTTGATTCAAACTAATATTTTTGAAACTTCCCTTGCCAACGGCAGCCCTCTTTTTAACATTGAAGGCAACGTCGTCGGCT
>Ga0209541_10008331_pt1 | contig 17118 bp, 20 predicted proteins | sample RifCSPlowO2_01_FD_184027 | JGI IMG/M metagenome (GOLD analysis project Ga0209541, IMG submission 184027) | Groundwater microbial communities from Rifle, Colorado - Rifle CSP2_plank lowO2_0.1 (SPAdes) (version 2) | ecosystem: Environmental > Aquatic > Deep subsurface > Groundwater | place...
ACCATAATACTTTCTGTATCTTTTTTTCTCGCTTTCTTCCCTTTTTTTGATTTTGCTCATCGCATCATTTAAGCTTTTGCTTTTTTCCTGCTGCCTTTTGTCCTTCAAGATTCTTTGCGCCCTCACCTTGTCATCAGCATCAAGAAAAACTTTGACTTCAGCATTCGGGATGAAAAATGCCGTTAATCTTCCATCAACTACAAAATTATCTTTTGTTCTGCCAAGCTCTTTTAATTTGCTGTCAAGCTCAAAATCAATGGACTTGTCTTTCTCAGCAAGTTTGTTAAGCTCAAGCAGGCTCATTCCCTTTTCTTTTGCCATAACCCTCATTAAATCCCCTATGGAGTAATGCTTAAGCTTAAGTTTTTGAGACAATAATTTGGCAACAGTGCTTTTCCCAGAGCCTGCTTTTCCAGAAATTGTTATTCGCATAAATGATTAATGTGGCAATCCGTATATATATTTTTGTTTTTTAGAAATTTCCCAATTGTTTTTTATATAATTTATAAATTTTTATTTTTGATATTTTCAAAAGATTTTTAAACAGCAATTTTTTCTGTTTCAGGTATGAAGCAGACATTGCTCGGCAAAATAAACACCTTTTTATTGAGAAAAGGTTTTACCATAAAAAATTTAACAAGGACTTGCTTTGATGTTCTTGCAAGAAAAAACGAGCAGATTCTGCTCATTAAAGTTCTTGAGGATGCAAATTCAATCAGCAGGCAATACACTGAAGAGATGATTGCTGTAGCATCATACATTAATGCATCGCCATTGATAATATCAGAAAAAGCCGGAAGCAAGCTGGAAGAGAACATTGTTTATTCAAGGTTTAACATATACACATTGAACCTCAGCACTTTTTTTAGCTGCATAAACAACAGATTTCCGTTTATCAAAAGAAGCCAGGCTGGGCTGACAGCTTCTGTTGTCGGCAAAAAGCTAAGGGAAAAAAGGGAAGAGCTTGGCTACTCCCTGAACGCGCTTTCAAAAAAAATCGGAGTTACAAGCAGGATGATAATAAAATATGAAAGCGAGAATTCCGAAGTGACAATAAACAGGGCGATGAAGTTATACGATTTATTTGGCCATCAGGTTTTCAATGAAGTCAATGTATTTAGGCAGAGCGAGCGAAGAGAGAGCAAATTTGAGACAGAGGTTTCCAGAAAATACGTTGAGCTTGGGTTTGACGCAACTGAAACAAAGAAAACGCCGTTTGACATAATTGCAAAAAAAGATGATGAGCTGATTTTTACAGAGGTAAGCGACACAGTCAATCCGCAAATGGAGTCCCTGTCGAAATTATTGAATGCTGACAACTTGGTTATTTTCAACAGGAAAAAGCCCAAGAACATTCCCTCAATGAAAAAAGAGGAGTTTATGGATTTTGACAAGGCTAACGAGCTTGTAAGGTTTCTGAAGGAGTTTTAGAATAAGATTCCGATAATGTTTTTTGATACGCTGAGTAGAAAGTTCTCATCAAATCAAGAAATTGTTTTCCAAATCTATTTTTGTTTAAATTTTCAATTACTAAAATAAACTGTCCAGCTTTTGGTTTAATAACCTCACCATGTTCTTCTTTATAAGATTCAGGTGAAGAGCTGTCCACCATGTAAGCTCTTGCGAAAGATTCCAAATCAGTAAAAAATCCCCTTCCCATTGTAATGTCCTGTCCGACTCGTTTCATAAATTCAAGAGGTCCAAATTTTCTGCCAAGTTCTCGTCTCCTGTGACCGAAGACTGCATAATACTGCCTTTGACCTTCCTGCATTTTACCTTCCGTAATTCCATAATTTGGGAGCTTGTTTATTCCTTCAGCCATAAGCTTAAGCAATGTAAATGCAGTTTCTCTATCGAAAACAAACTTATAGGTCTCTACAGGTGGGAAAGGGTCTTTAAAATCCCAGAATGTGCCATCTCTTAAAGTCTTTTCTACAACTTCATCAACTGAAAATCCCTTGGGTTCCATTTGCGTATAGAATAAAACTATACTTTTTAAATCTTTCTATTTTTCACCTTTGTATAGTAACAACAATAAACCAAAAGCTTTATATAGAACTGGATATGTACATTTTCAGGTGGTTTTATGTCTGATCAAGTACAACCGATATTCATTTTGCCGGAAGGCACGCAGAGAAGCGTAGGAAGAGACGCGCAAAGAACAAACATAATGGCTGCTAGGATAGTGGCAGAAACTGTAAGAACAACTCTTGGCCCAAAAGGAATGGACAAGATGATTGTTGATTCTCTAGGGGATATAACTGTCACTAATGACGGCGTTACAATTCTTGAAGAGATGCAAATAGAGCATCCATCTGCAAAGATGATTGTTGAGGTTGCAAAGACACAGGAAGATGAAGTTGGAGACGGAACAACAACTGCAGTTGTCCTTGCAGGAGAGCTATTGAAGAATGCCGAAGAGCTTCTCGACCAGAATATACATCCTGCGATTCTTGCCAGAGGTTTTAGATTAGCTGCGATTAAGGCAAATGAAATTCTGGAAAACATAGCAGAGCCAATCTCTGAAAAAGACGAAAAAATGCTAAAGCAGATTGCAATGACTGCAATGACAGGAAAAGGGGCTGAAACTGCAAAGGAAAAATTAAGCGAGATAACTGTAAAGGCGGTCAAAGAAATTATGGATAAAGAGAACAATGCCATCAGAATTGACAAGGACAACATAAAATTGGAAAAAAAATCCGGCGGAACAATTAATGAGACGGAATTGATTAACGGCATTGTCCTTGACAAGGAAAGAGCCCATGCCGGAATGCCAAAATCTGTAAGGAACGCCAAAATTTTATTGCTTGATTCCGCACTTGAAATTAAGGATACGACAACAAGCGCAAAAATTAAAATAAAAAACCCGATGCAAATGCAGACTTTTCTCGACCAGGAAGAAAAGATGCTGAAGGATATGGCAGAAAAAATTTTTAAATCTGGCGCTAACGTTGTTTTCTGCCAGAAAGGAATTGACGATGTTGTGCAGCATTTTCTTTCCAAAAGGGGAATTTATGCAGCAAGAAGAGTCAAAGAATCAGACATGAAAGCTTTAACAAGAGCAACCGGGGCTTCTATTGTAAATAATTTGGATTCTCTAAGCGAAAAAGACCTCGGAAAAGCTGGCTTGGTCGAAGAGATAAAAATCGGCGATGACAATATGACTTTTGTAAGAGAGTGCAAAAATCCAAAGTCTGTGACAATTTTAATAAAAGGCTCGACAGAGCATGTTGTTGACGAAATTAAAAGGGCAATGGAAGACGCAATTGGCGATGTTTCAGCTGCTTTGAAAGACGGCAAGGTGGTTGCAGGAGCAGGCTCGACAGAGATAGAGCTTGCAAGGCAATTAAGGAAATTTTCTGAATCTTTAAGCGGAAGAGAGCAGCTTGCAGCACAAGCATTTGCAAAAGCAGTTGAGGTAATTCCAACAACTTTGGCGGAAAATGCCGGTCTTGACCCAATAGATGTTTTGACTGATTTAAGGGCAGCCCATGATAAAAAGCAGAAATGGGCTGGCATTGATGTTTTTACAGGCAAGGTCATTGATGCATGGCATAAGGGAGTAATTGAGCCATTAAGGATAAAGACTCAAGCGGTTAACTCAGCAAGCGAAGTTGCAATCATGATTTTAAGGATTGACGATGTTGTTGCAGGCAGCAAGAAAGAAGCCCCTATGCCCCAGATGCCTCCTGGAGGAATGGGAATGGGCGGAATGCCTCCAATGATGTAAAATTAATTATATCCAATAAAATAAAACTCATTAACCAAAAATTTCAATAAACAAATAAACATTAAAAATATAAAAACAACAAAATAAAAATTAAAAATGCAAACATTTAAATATAAAAGCAAAATTATAATGGTAAGATGGCACAAGGCAATAGACTGATTTTAGGAATTTCTGTGATTTTGCTAGTGCTGATTATACTGGTGGAATAAACCCGCCTTTAATTGTTTTTAAAATATTCTATAAGATTAAAGGTGATGGTGCTGTATGACTATAAAAAATGTTGAAATTGTGCAAGGGTCTGTAAAACCAATTAATTTGGTAGCAAGATTATTTGAAGGTACTGCTAAAGTAACCACAAGAAATGGAAATGGAAAAGAGGAGAAAGATGTTTATTTTAGGGTAAGGTTTAACCACGAATATGACCCAGCAACTCACCAATTTAAACCTAAGGTTGCTATTGTGGGTGGTGTAGTCATACCTTGGGATTACAAAACACATCCTTATGAGAGTGTTGTTACAAATGTGGAACCTGCATCTTATAATGGTGATTTAAGCAGCATGATTAGAGCTTATTTTGATGCGCAGTTTAAACAACAATATCAATAAAATGAATCAAAACAATAAAAATAAAATATTGAAATCATTTTCAATTTTGAATATTTCAATTCTATTGATTATCATCATTATTTTGTAAAGGCTTAAGATATTTTCTTGCCTTTGCACAAAACAAGTTGAGATGAAAATATAAAACAAAAAATGGAGGTAAAATGAAATCAAAATTCGATTCAATAAATTTCGAAGACAAAATGGAAGAATTTAGGGAGAAATGAAATGTCAGGCCCTACTTTGGTTGACAAAAGCGGAAATTCAAAATTAATAGAAATACTAAGCAGTTGGGGAATCAACCTATATGCAGGTGTCAATGGAGGCGGTGTAATCCATGTAGCCAAACATTTAGAACCGTTTGAAGGATTACACCAGGCGAATGATGGCATACCAAGATTATTTGATGTTCCTGAGGCAATTGCAGGCAACATACCCCTTGGATATTACATTGCAACGGGAAAGGTAGCAGCTTCTATGTCAACAACTGGCGGAGCCACGTGGTATGGCGCAATTGGGCTAGCAAATGCAAAAGCGCACGACATACCAGCTTTGTATATATATGCTTTGAACTCAACAGAAATTTCTGACAGAAGCCCACTTCAAAACATGACGCCTAGCGGAATGAATTCAATTGCGATGTTTAAAGGGATGGTTGGCGATAATTGTTTAATAGTAGATGATGCGGGTGGCTTAGAAAAAATATTAGCAAGGGCGCAAAATATATTGCATCAGTCACAACCAGTCGCTTTATTGTTTCATCCGAATATATTGTCAAAAGAAGTTAATGGTTTTGAGGTTCCTTGGACAGATAAACCTCGACAAGTGAACCCTGACGACCTTGATATTTTTGTAAGACAATTTCCTGAAGAAATCGAAGGAAGAAGAGTTTTATTGTATGTTGGTGAAGAAGCTGCAAGATACGAAGGAATGAGGGAATTAACAACCTCTTTAGCGACATTATTGAAAGCGCCAACTGTTTATTCAATGAATAGTTCTAGTGCGGTTGAACACAATAATTCTTATGCAGCTGGGCATATCCATCTTGGATTTAACGATTGGACAAAGGCTTTATGGGATAGTTTAACTCAAAGAGATGTTGTTGTCTTTTTAGGATTTGACCCAGGCGAATACGAGCTTAATCTTGGAAATGTTAAGGCAGATGTGTGGCATTTTACAGATTTGCCTAGTCCATACGATTCAAGAAATGGCACTTATCAACACAGGGTTGAAGGCAAGTACAGGCAAGTGAGGGGTGATATATCTTTAGCACTGGAAAAATTAATACCAAAGATAAAAGGAAAAATTAGAGCTAGACCTGAATTTAGAATACCAAGAGATTTAAACACCAGGCAAATTGAAGAGCCTGGCAACGGATATGTGGATCTTATAAAGTTCTATAAAGGATTTATGCGATTAGTTCAAGAAGGAACATTAATCGTTAATGATGTTAGCCAAGCCTATAAAGATTTTCAATATGTTACACAAAAACCAGTCAAAGGTGTCAAAGTTTGGTCTCCGCATAGAATCTCCACAATGGGGGATTCTTTTGGTGTAGGCATAGGCGCCAAAATAGGAAATCCGAATTTGTATGCACATGTATTTGCCGGGGATGGATGCTTCAAGTATTTTGAAGGCGGTTTAAGCAATGCACAGGAGCTTGGGCTTACAGTCTGGGTGCTTGATAATGGAATGTACCATATAGTTGGAAAAGGCTTAAAAGTTGTAATGCCTCAGATTGAGGAGAGAAGATACCATTCAAAACTACGAAAAGTTAATTTTGTTGAAATAGCAAAAGCACATGGTTGGGATGCTTATCCATTAGAACCTAACCTTAGTAATTTGGAAGGCATCATGGCGAGAAGCAATTCTGGTTCAACAAAATCCATGCTAGTGCATGTTCCTATCGATGGAAACATTGTTATTGGTCAAAATCCAAGATTGTTGGGGTTAAGGGAGCAAGGAGTTAAAACTTATTTGTAAATCGAAATCTTTAAATACATTCATTCTTCTTTTAATTTTAATAGGGTGGATTTAACTTTAAAAAAGAGGTCGATAGCAATGGATGAAGAGGATTATCTGGTTCCTTACAAGGACATTACAGAGCTGAAAAAAGAGTTGGAAGAGATTCAAGGCAAGAAAGATGTTTCTATAAAGGACATTCATGAAGCTGTGGTTAAGCTTGCTCATGCATTGACAGACATGCTTGAGGTTTTTGGCGCAGCAACAGAGCAAATGAAGTTTGAGGAGAGCGAATACCAGGCAAACACCAGAAAGCATGAAATGATAATATCTAAGTTAGACAAGCTTTTCGACCAGAACAAAACTATTGCAGAGGGAATGGTTGCAATTGTTGAAGTGGTGAAAGAAAAATTAGGTGCAGAAAGAGAAGAGTCTTTCTTCAAGCCTAAGCCAGAACCAAAACCTTTTATGAAGCCTCAAACAGAGTGGCAGCCTAGGCCAGAGCCAATGATGCCACGGCCACAGCCAATGATGGCTCCCCAAATGAGGGCCCCTCAAATGGCGCCACCTGCGGCACCGCCTGCACTTCAAGCTGATTTCGGAATGCAAATGCCTCCAATGCAACCGGAGCCATCGCCGGAATTATCGGACTTGGATTTTCCGGAAGAAACTTTTGGATTGGAAGAGCCAAAGAAAAAAGGCATTTTTGGAATGTTTAAAAAATAACACATTAAGGTTTGAAAATGAACGCTGCAGAAACTCCAAGTTCATTCAAGCATTTTTCTAAGCATCTTTTTATCATAAGCAGGGCATATGTCGAAAGGGACAAGGCTGTAAGGGACGTCCATAAACACCTGCATAAGATGAGAAAAGCAGTAATAAGGATGAGCTTAAGCTACAGCGACGTGGACAGGCTAAAGAAAAAAATTGAAAATGTGATTGGCTGGGAAAGAAAATATGCAAGATTCTTCAGGCCGGAAGACGATGAAACAAAGGAATTAAGAAATGAAGTGTACGCCTTGGAAGGAGAGCTAATAAAAGAGCGGGAAGACAAGCTAAATGTTATGGAAGAAAATGATCAGAAAATAATGCAATTGACAGATTCATTGACTAATATAAAATCAAAAATGAATCACCTTCTCATGGAAAGGGCGAAAAGGCACCAAAGGCTGGCAGCTTTGGAAAGCAAAATAAAGCAGAAAGTTGATGTGCATAAATTTTACAATAGCAAATAAACAATAAAATAAATTTGAATAAATCCTACAAATCCCTTGCCATAACTGTATTTCTTGAATTTTGCTTTGCCCTTTTGCATGCTTCTGCAACAAGCTGCTTGTTCTTTTCTTCTAATGCCTTATAAAATTCTTCTGCAACGCTTAATGTTTTTCCGTCAAATTTTGCAAGTTCTTTTACCTGCGATTTTACTATTACTGATTTAGTCATTTTGGTTACAACTTTATTGAATATTTTATTTGATGTGAAATCAATGTTATTTTTAATGTTTTTATTGTTTTCACAGTGCATTATTTTTATAAAAATAAAAAATTTTTTTAATCATGCGTATACCAAAACAATAATTTGTTTTTATCTTTTTTATCTAATTTACAAAAACCAAATCTGCTGAATTGAACAATATCGCCAACTTTCAAGCTTTTAACCATCGGCTCTGCAAGTCCTTTCCTTATCTCTTTGTTTGGCATCAAAACCTCTACTTTAACTAAATCCTTTTGAACAGGCAGCCAGTGTATTATCAAATCCCCTTCCTTCTTGTATTTTTCATATTCCAATGAATCAAATATAAACTTATTTTTTTGCTTTGTAAAATTCAGGCAGTCCATTAACCTGTACAGCCTCCTGTCCCTAAACTGCTTGAAATCTTTTTCTGCAACGTAAAACTTATTTTTTGTCTTGAATTTTCTTGTGCCCCTGTCAGGATGTCCTGGATGCAGTTTCAAGTCACAAGTCTTTTCAGGAGCATTCTCTATCTTAATTTCTTTTGGGCTTTCAACGAAAAAATAGCGGTTGCATTTTGAGTCAAGCAGCCTTCTGTTATGGACTATCAAATCGTCCCATGTAAGAACTGATTCCGTCTTTGTCAGGCCTGTTGAAAGCACAAACTCTTTGATCGCTTCAGGCAGAAATCCTCTCCTTCTTAAAGCAGCTAAAGTTGTCAATGAAGGGTCATCCCATCCAATGAGCTTTTTTTTTCTGACTTTTTCCCTTATAATCCTGCCTGAGCTTTCAACTCCTTCAAGATTGAACCTTGCAAACTCATAGATTTTTGTTTCCCTGAAACCCGCAAGAGTTTGTACCAGCCTTTGCAATTCGTTTCTCAGCTCAAACTCCTTGCTTCTCAACCGATGGGTTATACCTTCTATGCCGTCCATGATGGCGCTTTCAAAATCATAGTTTGGCCATACCCTGTACTTTTTCTTCTTTCTTGGATGCGGTTCATCTATAATTCTGAATATGACAGGGTCCCTTAAGGTTGTGTTGGGGCTTTTCATGTGCCCCTTGAGCCTTAGCACATACTTTCCGGCTCTTGCCTTGAACATATCGTGCCATTTTTGCAGGCTGTTTTCATGGTGGATGTACCTGCAGTGGCATTCCACGCCATTTCTCCTGTTTTCCTTTATTGTCGCTTGTGTGCAGGAGCAGACATAAGCATGGTTATCATTTATTATTTTTTCAGCGTACTTGTAGAATTCCTCCATGAAATCGCTGGCATAATCAATTTTATCCGGCTTGATGCCTAGCCAATTATAATCCTGCAAATTCATTTTATAGAAGTCGGCTTCAGCCATTTCAGGATTTGTGTCTTCAAACCTTAAGTAAAATTTTCCATTATGGCGCCTTGCAAGCTCATAGTTCACAATTATGGCCTTTGCATGCCCTATATGGGGGTATTTGCTCGGCTCAGGGGGAAATGCTGTAACAACCTTTTGGCCTTCCCTTATCCCAATAAACCCAAAAATGTCTTTTTCCTTGGCTTCTTCCTGCTTTTCCAGCAATTCTGGAGCCAGTTCCTGAAGCCTTGCTTCCTGCTTTTCAAACGGCATTTCATTGACTTTTTTTATTATCCCAATTACTTCTTTGCTTATCTCCCTTGCCTTGTCCCTTAAGTCAGGGTTTTCAGCAAGCACTTTGCCTATTACAGCACCTGGATTTGCTTTGCCTTTGTATTTGACAGCATTGTGCAAAGCGTATTTTTTAATTGTGATTTTAAGGGATTCATCCATAATTTCAAAAAATAGAAAGTTATTTAAATAACTTATGCTACGAAAAATGATTGCGCAAAGGCTAAAGGGGTTCTTTTTGGTTTTCTCCCTAAATTTTTAATTATTCAGAGGGGGTTTTATGGGAAGAAAAAGTTCTACGATACCAAAGGCGTCTGTTGCAAGAATCCTGATGAAAGCAGGTGCCAAAAGAGTTTCTGCGGATGGTGTTGACGCTTTTACAGATGTTCTCACAGACATTGCAGCCAAGATTTCCAAAAGGGCGTCAGACATTGCAAAGCATTCAGGAAGAAAGACTGTCCATGAAGGGGATGTCAGGCTGGCTGCGAAATAAAAGTTTGTTTTGGAATTAAAATTTTTTAAATTCGCTTCGCAATTCTTGTGCTCGGCGTCATTCTTCTGCCATATCATGACGCCTCGCCTATTTATTTAAGAAAGTATTTTAAACAATTTATCTTTCTTGTTTGATTTATGGGCTGGTAGTTAAACCTGGTAAAGTGAATCTCCAGATTAATGCGCCCTTGGCTATCCGTACCAAATAGGGTGAGGCTCGGGGTTCAAATAGCGGAAAGCGAGCAACGCTACGCATTGCAAGTCCCCGCCAGTCCATTTTAATATTTTGAATTAAAATGATTGGCATAATCTCAGACACCCATGAAAATGAAGAAGCTATTAAGAAAGCTGTAGCTATCTTCAAAAAAAATAAAGTTGACTTTGCTGTGCATTGCGGCGATATAATAAGCCCGCCTATGCTTGAGCATTTCAAAGGATTGAAGATGAAATTTGTTTTTGGAAATAATGACGGCGAAAGAATTGGATTGAATAGCAAAGCAAAGGAACTTGGGTTTGAGGAAGTAACAGATGAAAAAGATTTTGAATTTAAAGGAAAGAAATTTTATGTTTATCATGGAACAAAGAAAGAAAAACTTGATGCTGCAATCAAAAGCAATAAATATGACTATGTGTTGACAGGCCACACGCATATAAAAAGAAATGAAAAAATAGGCAGAACAAGAGTCATCAATCCTGGAGCTTTATTTAGGGTTTATCCATACACAATTGGACTGCTTGATGCTGAAAAAGATAAAGTTGAATTTGTTGAGGTGAAATAAAATTAAGATGGAAGACTGCATATTCTGCAAGATTATTGACGGTAAAGTGCCGGCAGCCAAGGTTTATGAAGATGCAAAAGTAATTAGCTTTCTTGACATAATGCCTGCCAACAAAGGGCATTGTCTTGTTGTACCAAAAAAACATAGTCAAACTTTGATAGAAATGAGTGAAGACGATTTAGTGGCAACTATAAAAGCAGCAAAGAAGGTTGCAAGGGCGTTATCATTAAGCTTTGGCAACGGAAGCTTTAACATTGTCATGAACAATGGAAAGGAAGCTGGGCAGCTGGTTAATCATGCACACATACACATAATCCCAAGATTCCAAAAAGACAGGTTAAGAATTAAATGGAGTCATCTTAAGTATGAGGGCGACGAAATGAAGGAATATGCTGAAAAGATAAAGAAGTTTATTTAACAGCAATATTTTTAAAACATTGTCTTATTCTTGAATCATGGCGGTGTAGCTTAGCCTGGCCATAGCGCTGCGCTCATATTTTTGAGCTCTGATGCAGGCAGAGATGATTGCCTGACTGACTGGGTTACGCAGAGGTCGTGGATTCAAATTCCGCCACCGCCATTTTAAAACCAAAACATTTTAATAAGTCAAAATATAACTTATTTTTGGTGGTTTTTATGGAAATGAACACTCATGATTTAAAATTGAAGATAGGCGACAAAGCTCCTGACTTCAGCCTGCCGGGAGTTGATGGAAAAGCTTATTCTTTAAGCAGTTTTAAAGGCAAGAAAATACTTGTTGTTGTATTCATGTGCAACCACTGCCCTTATGTACAGGCTTATATTGAAAGGATTAACTCAATTCAAAGCGATTATTCAATCAAGGGAGTTCAAGTCGTGGGCATCAATGCAAATGATGAAGTTAACTACCCTGACGACAGCTTTGATAAAATGATAGAATTCAACAAAGCAAGAAGGCTTAATTTTCCTTATTTGAGGGATGAAGACCAAACTGCAGCTTCTGCTTACGGCGCACAATGCACGCCGGAATGCTTTGTTTTTGATGCAGATAGAAAGCTTAAATATCATGGCAGGATTGACGACAACTACAAGGATGAAAATGCAGTCAAAACCTATGACTTGAGGAATGCGATCAATTCATTAATCCACAACCAAAAGGTTTCAATTGAATTGACGCCAGCAATTGGATGCTCGATTAAGTGGAGATGATTCTATTCCAAACAATTATTTTCTATACAATTGTTGAACAATAGAATCTACATAAGTTGCATTTTCTCTTGCTGAATCTGTTAGAGTATCTCTTACTAGAGATTCAAATGAACCCCAAACAGATCCTATAGCTGCCCCTACTAAAGGAATTCCTACCGTTCCTAAAAAGTCTCTTCTGTTTATTGATATATCTCTAGACTGATGTGATGAAGTGCGTTGTAACATATAAAAAAGGCCGCCAATCCCGAGACCTCCTACAACAGGATTTCCAAGCAAGTTTATTGAATTTCTAACAAGGTTAGGAGATGGATATTCAATCACCTCCACTAATTCCTGAAAATTTCCTAGAAGTTCTCCACTAACGTAATATGGAAGATAAGGATTGCCACCAAATATTTTAATTGCTTTTTCAGCTTCTGAAGAAAAAGTTGTTCTACTTTCAATAACTACTCTAACTAAAGGATTGCTTTTTCTAAATTCCTCAAATACTTTTTTATATTCTTTTATTTTGTCAACTTCTATGGTAGAAGATATTCCTTCTATTTCTCTTAATCTAGCAACTAAACTTTTTTGTGAGTTTTTTGTCATTATTTTATTATTGAGTGTAAGTTATTTATATATTTTTTGCTTATTTATCACTTATAAGGAGGTATAGTGAAAAATTTACTCTTTCAAATTCTCCAAAACTTTGTTATAATTATATTTCAAAGCCCTATTTTCAGGATGTTTTTTTAATTGCATTTCCAACAGATCTTTTGCCTGTTTAAACTTGCCTATTGACATATAAACAACAGCAAGATTGTTTGCAGGAGAAGGATTATTTGGGTTATTTTTTATTGATTTTTTAAAATATTCAATTGCACGATTCTTGTCATTCATCTGCAAATATATTTTTGCTATTTCGGAAAACACAAGCTTGTAATTAGGATTTATTTTTGCAGTTTTTTCAAAATATTTCAAGGCATTTCCAAAATCATTCCTGCCAAGATACATCCTTGCTGCCTGATAATTATAGCGAGCACTTTTTGGGTCTTCTTCCAATTGTTTTAATATGATTTTTGAGTATTGCCCTGTTTTTTCGCTGATTAAATTTATATCCTTTAAAGAGCCAAAATGGTGCAAAACAACGTCAATTTTCCTGTATTTTAGATTTTTTTCATTTATTGAATCTTCAACTAATTCATGAATTTTGTGCTTAAAGTAAAATCCTAACCCATTTTTAAATAACCTAACTAAAAAATGAGGAATGTAAAAAGCATAATCCTTAACCAGTTCAAAATCTGAATCATTTTTTGCAGCGCCTTCAAAGAAATTATTTATGTAAGAGCGCTGTTCCAATGAAAATCCAGCAAAATCCTTTGCATTTTGGATTTCATTTTTTATTTTTATTAAATCTTTTTTTTCAATTACTTCATCAGCGTCAAGGACAAGAATCCAATCTTTTGTAGCATGTTTCAAGCTTTCATTTCTTGCCGCGCTAAAGTCATCAGTCCATTCAAAATCAAAAATCTTCACATTGAACTTTTTGGCTATTTCTTTGGTTTTGTCTGTGCTGCCAGTGTCTACAATAATAATTTCGTCTGCAATATCTTTAACTGAATTTATGCATTGCTCTAAGAAAGCTTCTTCATTCTTGGTTATCATGCAGAGAGAGATTGTTGGCATTTTGTAATTAAATTCAAGGATTCAAAACCTTAGTCAACACATTTGTGCTATTTGAGGCGTTTAAGTAAAGTGTATCCCCACCGTTGTTCCACACAGCGCTGCCCCTTCCCCAGTATAATGTTGTTTGGTTGTTGGTTCCACTGCCTGTGACTACTGTCACTTCTCCATTATTTGCTAAATTAAAGCTCTGGAATATATAAGGATTATTTACATTATCCCCAGCAGTCCAGCCACTCATGTCTATTGAATAAGAACACGAATTTTTAAGCGTGAAATACTCGTCAGTAGGATTAATGCCAGTAAGATTATATTTTAATACGTCCATGCATCTATCAGCTATAAAGTCATTTTGCATTGTGTTATTTGAAACGTTTGTTGTGGCGTTTGTAGTTATATTTAAAGTTGCAGTAGCATTTATATCTTCAGTGCATACATCATTCTCACAATCCTTATCACATGACTTGTTAAGCAGCCATTTATGGCCATCTTCGCCGCATACCATCAAATTATCATTTTCGCATTTTAGGGAGTTCACTTTGCATATCGGCGCAGACCTGCATAGGCTTTCGTTTTCATTGCAGCCATGGATGCATCTCTCCGGAGGGTGCCATGAGCAATTGGCTTCTTGATAGGCAATATGGCTTCCTTTGATGCATTTCCATCCGGCTTCGCAAACTAATGTTAGATTTAATAAGTTTTGTACAGTTATATTTTCTTCTGATTTGTTTTTAATATCTATGCTTTCATTAACAATATCCACATTTGATTCTTCATTTTCTGGTTCCCCTCTTATTATTTCAATAGGCCTGCAATCAGACTCGTTACTTAATCTGCAATTTTCTAACGACTCTTCAATTGCGCTGCCTGTTATTCCATCCTGCCCAGCATTATCCTGATTTTGAGAACATCCTATTAAAAATAATACCAGCAATATAAAAGAGAAAATTGAAATAATTCTGCGATTTTTCAAAATTTTAAAATCAAATTTTGCCACTTGAAGTAACCCCAATTAATAAAGCGCCAAGGCCCGGACTTTCACAAACCAGCAAAGATTTGCGGTTGTTTTGAACCGAGAAGTCCTTGCGGACAACAGTTAACTCGAATTCTGCGAATTCGCGGATCTCGTGCATAGCCCGAGGTTTCGAGACTGTCGCAATATTCCGATTGTGAGGCGTTGCCTGCCAACTGCCGGATTCTGCCACCTTGGCAATTGAGAAGAAGTATGGTTATATTTAAAGTTTTATTATGCTAATGGTCAGAGCAATCCCACATAAAGCCGCAGTTTAAGCATACTAATTTGCAATGCCGCCCAATCATCTCTGTGCCGCATGCCTCACAAACGACTTTCTCAGATTTTTCCTTCACATTTGACACCAAATGAGCCATAGCTTAAGCTTAAGTTGAATTTCTTGCATAGCAAATTCATTACTATTAAATTTTTCTCTGAAGCATCTTTTAGAATACACTGCCTGAATCCTTTATCGTCCCAGCTTGGAGCACCTTCAACCTTATTGCAAAATGTAATAAAATCATTTGGCTTTTCAATGTTAAATGTTTCATTCGCACTTTCAATTTCTTTTTCTATCTTTTTGACATCTTCAGGGATTGTTATAAATGCCCAGAATACGCTTGTAAGCACAATGCCTATAACCAATGCACCCACAAATATAGCCCAGGCTTCAAGCTCTGAATAAGTTTTTGCCATTAGAAAGTAGAAATGAAAATGGGTTTAAAAAGGTTTATCCATTTGACTTAATCAAAGAATACAAAAATTACTCTAATTCTAATCAAAAAATTATGCTCCCGCCGAGAATTGCATGCGGATGCATGCCCGCATGCCGCAATTTGAACTCGGGTCACCGGCGCGAGAGGCCAGTATGATTGTTTGCCCAACTTTTTTGGTCAAGCTTTTTGCTTGCAAAAAGGTTGCCGGGCTACACTACAGGAGCACTGGTTTTTAGAAACTTAATGGATTTTTAAAGGTTATGAATATTGCTAAGCTGCTAAACCATACGGCTTAAAACCCAAGCATTTAAAAAGGAAACTTTATTCCATCAAGTTAGCAAATGATAGATTACAAGATTATCAAGCATTGCAGAATGTGCAGGAAAAGGTTTGTTGTGCATAAGGTTGACGCCAAAAAAATTTTCTGCAATGACTGTCAACCGAAAGCCAATAAATGGAACAACAAGTAAACGGAGGAATTAAAGATGAACGGTACGGTGAAATTTTTTAACAACTTGAAAGGGTTTGGATTTATAACTGCTGAGGATGGAAAAGACTATTTTGTGCATCAAACAGGGTTAAAGGAAGGCGTGACTTTGCGCGACAACGATTCAGTCACTTTTGATATAGCGCAAGGGGACAAAGGCCCAAAAGCAGTTAATGTTGAAAAAAGCAGCTAAGGATTCTTTTTCTTGATTTGGCAACTAATTTAAACAACCACGGCTTTACACAACAATAATGTACATCCCAAAGAGATACGGCCAAAGCAGGATTGACAAGTGCCCTTTCTGCCAGAAACAGGCAACAGCCATGAACAGCCAGAATGTCCCTGTCTGTGCAGCACATAAAGAAGGAAGATTGGATGATTTGAAATGCGTCTGCGGCTCGGCTCTTGAGATGCTCCACGGTAAATTTGGAGTATTTTTCTCGTGCATTAAATGCGGCAACATGAATTTAAGAAAGGTTTTGGAATTCAATACAGTAAAACCTAAAATTAAGAATGAAAATTTTTCTCAAACTAATGAAAAAAAACAAGCCAAGAAAGAAATGACTGTGAGGAGCGATGACCCAAGATATTTCGACTAAGCATATTGAATTGAACACATTCCTCAGAATCATGGGAGTCGAAGGGACAGGTGGAAAAATCAAGCACATCATCCGCTCAGGCTCTGTAAAGGTTAACGGAGAGATTGAAACAAGAAACAAGAGGAAACTGCATGCAGGGGATGTTGTTGAATATCTTGGAAAAGAACATATAGTCAAAGAGGAAATGATAAGGTAACATATGCGCGCTGTTAAAATTGTGCATCATACGAAATATCGGTGCACCGACGAAACTAAAGACTGAGGAGAGTTATGACGCAGGGGCACACTCACGTAAAAGCAGTAAGAATCGGGGCTTAAAATCGTAAAGTTTATATATAATGTATGTTTTTAGAATACATATGGCTGTTGATAACATACAATTTACAAAGATTGAAATTCAGATAGCTAAATACCTGTTTAAGCATTATAAGGACAGGTATAACGCCAGGCAATTGGCCAGAATATTGGATATTAATCATGCTCATGCCAATAAGTTATGTAATATTTTGTCAGATAAAAAGCTGTTAGTCAAGGAAGATATGGGAAATTCTGTATTTTTTTCTTATGAGTACAACAACAAGCTGGCCATCAAATTTATGGAATATATGCTGAGTTTGGAAGAGAGAGACTTTCCTAAATGGTTAAGTGTTTTATCCCATAGCCTGAAAAAATTTAAGGACAGCATTGAGATGGGATTGATTTTTGGCTCATCTATAAAAGCCAGGAATTTTAACGATATAGATGTTTTGCTTATGTATGATACTGAAAAATCCAAGGATATCAAAAAAATAAAAGATGAAATAAGAAAATC
>Ga0209541_10008332_pt1 | contig 17114 bp, 20 predicted proteins | sample RifCSPlowO2_01_FD_184027 | JGI IMG/M metagenome (GOLD analysis project Ga0209541, IMG submission 184027) | Groundwater microbial communities from Rifle, Colorado - Rifle CSP2_plank lowO2_0.1 (SPAdes) (version 2) | ecosystem: Environmental > Aquatic > Deep subsurface > Groundwater | place...
GAAGCGGTTGACGAGGCGGCAAAGATTATTAAAGATATAATGGAGAAAGCTTATGAAGATGAAATTAAATTTACCGTTGAAGCAAAAATCGGCGATAACTGGGGAGAGATGTAGCTTATCTTTTTAACTTGACAATTATTTATTTTTGTCTAATCTTTAAGATAATAGCCGCAGATGATAGGCGATGACCTGTAAAATTTTTTTGAAATTTAAGCCAGGCAAATAAGTCCTATTCAGGAATTAGCTTGTGGGAGATTTGCGGCTTTGAGCCGCTTTTTATTTAGAAAAATAACGAACGAAGCGAGTATATTTTTCTAACCCCCCGCCACTTTTGAGTTCGCAACAATAATAATTTTTAAAAAAGATATATTACCGCAAAAAATAATTTATTATTCTTTGGCTTTCTAACTCAAAAGTGGTGGGGGTGCTCAAATTTATTATTCGCTCCGCTCATATAAATTTGGCATGATTACGCGAGATAAAAAAACAAAAATTATTGAAGAGTTAGACCGCGATATTGAATCGGCTAAAGCCATCTTTTTTTTGAATTTTCATGGCGAAGATGTCGCGAAAACAAATCGGTTGCGCAAAGCGTTAAAGAGCGAAAAAATAACATATAAAGTGGCAAGAAAAACTTTAATAAAAAAAGCCCTTGAAAAATATAATTTTAAAGGAACGGCCGTTAACTATGAAGGAGAAATAGCTTTAATGTTTAGCGGGGAAGAAGATGTTGTTTTGGCCGCAAAATTTATTTTAAACCAAATTAAAAAAAATAAATTCAAAATTTTAGGCGGTCTTTGGAAAAATGAATATAAGGACGCAAATTTTATAATGGAATTATCGCGACTGCCTTCAAAAGAAATGATTTACGGCAATTTGCTTATGGCATTGAATTCTCCGCTTAAACGATTGGTCGGCGTTTTAGAGGGAGGAATTGGCAATTTTATAAGAGTTTTGGATCAAATTGTAAAATTAAAAGCGTAATTTGCAATAGATAGATAAAATCATTTTAACTCAAAGCTCAAAGCCAATAAATAATTTTAATTTTGAATTAAGAATTTTGAATTTTGAATAAATTTTGAATGACTTAATTTTGAATTAAATTAGTTTCAAAATTCAAAATTGGAATTTGATTCAAAATTAAAAATTAGAAATTCATGATTCAATAATGGTTTTGAGTTTTGACATTTGAGTTTATATAATAATATGACTAAAGAACAAAATAATGAAGAAATAATAATTCCTGAAAAATTTAAAGACTTAATTGAAAAAATTGAAGCGTTGAATATTGTTGAACTTTCGGAGCTGGTAAAAGTGTTAGAAAAGAAATTTGGCGTGTCGGCAACCGTTCCAATGGCCGTTTTTCCGGTTGCCGCGGCGGCAACCGTTAAAGAAGATTCGGAAACGGAAGAAAAAACCTCTTTTAGCGTGGAATTAAAGAACGCGGGAGGCCAGAAAATTCAGGTAATAAAAGTAATAAAAGAAATACTCGGCATCGGCTTAAAAGAGTCAAAAGATTTTGTGGATGCCAGTCCTAAGATGGTTAAAGAAGGATTAAGCAAAGAACAAGCCGAAGAAATTAAGAAAAAATTAGAAGAAGCCGGAGCGATGGTGGAAATTAAGTAAAATAACCTTATTTTTTGGCATGCCAAGCGCGAATGAAGTTTTAAATAAACTTTTCGGTTCTCCCAGTAAGGTGAAGCTTATTAGATTTTTTGTTTCAAATTCTGATAATTTTTTTTCTTTTGAAGAAATATCCGGCAGAACAAAAATAAGAAACGATATTTTGCGGAAAGAGATTTTTCTTCTTTCAAAAATAAATTTTTTTAAGTCTTTCAAAAAAAACGGAGCCGAAAAATGGTCTTTAAATCCGTCTTTTCTTTTTTTAAAACCTCTTAAAAATTTAATTTTATTTTCTATGCCCGTTTCTTACGACGAATTGCTGGATAAGCTCAAAAGAACCGGGCGTTTAAAATTGGTCATTCTCTCGGGCGTTTTAATTCAGGAAGACAATGATTCAAAAATTGATATTATGATAGTGGGCGATAACATCGCGAAAGGAAAGGTAAATAAAATTTTAAAAAATATAGAATCGGAGATTGGCAGGGAACTTTCTTACGCTTTAATGACCGCTCAAGAATTTCATTACAGATTGGACATAAGAGATAAATTTATAAGAGAAATTTTAGAATCGTCTCATCAAAAAATTTTAGACCGGCTAAAAATATTTTAACGGCATTAGCGCGCGGCTCTGATATGAAAATCATATAGACCTTTTGTATAATAACCTTTCTATCGCGATTCCCAGACGAAAATTATTATACAAGAGGTCTTATGCGTCCTTAGCTCAGTGGCAGAGCGCTTGTATCACACACAAGAGGTCGCGGGTTCAATCCCTGCAGGACGCATATAAAAATTTAGGGATAAAGGTCGTTTTTATAAAATTTTAATTTTTAACCGTATGTTAAAAAATCATAATCATGATTTGGTCCACGCTTTGTCGGAAAAAAACGACGCGGCTTGGCGCTATGAAAAAGAATATTTAAAAAACGCCGAAGGATGCGAATATTGTCAAAATCTCTGGCGGCAATTGGCGGAAGATGACAACAAGCATATTGAATTGTTAAAAGAAGAAATCAAGCGGCATATTGATGAAGAGAGATTTGATTAAAAATAGATAACAGATAACAGATAACAAAAATTTATATCAGTCTATTTTGAATAGTCGGAACTTGAATGCCGAGATGTTCATACGCTTTAGGAGTGGCTACTCTGCCGCGGCCGGTTCTTTCTAAAAAACCCAACTGCATAAGATAAGGTTCGTAAACTTCTTCAATGGTGGCTTCTTCTTCCGAGGCCGCGGCGGCGATAGTTTTAATGCCAACCGGTCCGCCGTTAAATTTGCTGATAATAATTTCCAAAACTCGTTTATCGTTTCTTTCCAGTCCCAGCTCGTCAATTTCCAAAAGTTTGAGCGTTTCTTTAACGCTTTTTTCGTCAATTATATTTTTATTGTGAATTTGGCTGTAATCGCGGCATCTTTTAAGAAGACGATTGGCTAAACGGGGAGTAAATCTGCTTCGTAAAGAGATTTCGGATGTTGCTTCGGCCGAAAGACTGATTCCTAAAATATTCGCCGACCGTTCAAGAATTCGCTCTATCTCCTCTTTTTTATAAAAATCAAGACGGAATATGCCGCCGCCGAATCTTGACCTTAAAGGCGAAGAAAGAAGAGCCGGTCGGGTGGTGGCGGCGATTAAAGTAAATGGCTGGAGTTCAATTTGGATAGTCCTTGCTCCCGGCCCCTTGCCGATTATAATATCAAGAGTTCTGTTTTCCATCGCCGGATACAAAACTTCTTCTATTAATTTGTTTAGCCGATGAATTTCATCAATAAACAAAATATCTTTTGGCCCTAAATTGCTTAAAATGGAAGCTAAATCGCCCACCCTTTCAATAGCCGGGCCGGAAGTGGCTTTAATTTGAGCCTGGCTTTCTTTGGCAATCAGATAAGCTAAGGTGGTTTTTCCCAAGCCCGGGGGCCCGTAAAAAAGAAGGTGGTCTATCGCTTCGTTTCTTTGCCGGGCGGCTTCAATAAGAATTTGAAGATTTTTTTTAACTATTTCCTGGCCAATATATTCAGTCCATTTATCCGGCCTTAAAGTATTATCCAAGGATTTATCGTTATTTTCATTTTTGATAAGATTTTGGGACATACTTGACAAAATTTATATTTGATATATAATATGTGTAGATTTTTTAACCTCAAAGAAAGAAGGGTGAAACATGATGTTTAAAAAAAGAGGATTTATTTATAAATATCTTTTCGATGGTTGATGGCGACGAGTTTGATTATGTCCGGACTAATAAACTGAAAAATGACTCGCCAGTCGCGTGTGATTCTAAAAGAATAAAAACTCGCTAAATGGTCGGTCAGTAACTTAGTATGCAGAAAAGAATTAAAAGGATTTTCTTTAACAATTTCAAGAAGTTCCGCTAATTTCATTTGTTGCCGCTTTGGTAATTTTTTGGCAGATTTGAGAACATCGCGACTATAGACAATTCGTATTATGATTTTTGAAGTTGACCGAGAAAAGATTTTTATGAAATCAAATTCCGTCCATAAGTCTCTAGGCAAGGAATTTATTTTCTTTTGGGACCATTGTTAAGGATGTTTTGGTTCCCCGCCTCCCGCCCTTTTGACAATGAAATTATTTTCTTTGTCAGAAGGGCGGGGCAAGCTGGGACTCTCCTTATATATGTCCTTTGCTTTTAGCTTCGCGCTTTAAGCATTGCCTAGAGACTTATGGACAGAAAAATCAAAAATCAAATCTCAAAATGCAAAATTATTGTGTAAATTTTCTTACAAAAATTTACGATTTAAAATTTAGTAAAATAGTTCGCCGCAGGCGAACACCTAAATTTTGATTTTTGATATTTGCATTTTGCATTTTTTTTAAAATCCTACCACTCTTTCAACTTCGTCAAAAGAAGTGACGCCTTCTAAGATTTTCAAAATGCCGTCTTGCTGCATTGTAAGCATTCCTTGTTCTTCGGCAGCTTTTTGCAACTCGCTTTCGGTTGAGTTTTGAGAGATAAGCTTTTCTATTTTTTCGTCTATTTTTAGGACTTCAAAAACTCCTATTCTTTCTTTATAACCCGTGTTATTGCACTCTGGGCAGGGTTTTGGCCGCCAGATTATTTTAGGCTCTGATTTTATTTTTTGAAAATTCGGCGGCATATTTTTAATTATTTTTTTTAAAATTTCTTTTTCTTTTTCGGTCGGAGCGTCTTGTATTTTGCTTGCCGGACACAATTTTCTTACTAATCTTTGAGCTATTGCCGCATTGACAGCCGGACCTATTAAATTGGGTTTGACTCCCAAATCAATAAGCCTGGGGATTGTGCCGGCGGCATTGTTGGTATGAAGAGTTGAGAAAACAAGATGACCCGTTAAAGAGGCGTGAATCGCCGTTTCCGCGGTGTCTAAGTCTCTTATTTCGCCGACCATAATCACATCGGGGTCTTGCCTTAAAATAGCTTTTAAGCCGTTGCTGAAGTCATATTTTTTTTCTTTGCCGACCTGGGTTTGAGAAACGCCCGGAAGATGATATTCAATCGGGTCTTCTATAGTAATAATTTTTATTTTTGGGGAATTGATTTTTTTAAGAAAAGCGTAAAGAGTGGTTGTTTTGCCCGAACCGGTCGGGCCGGTGGTTAAAATCATTCCGTTCGGTTTTTTAATTTCATTCCAAAGCATTTCTAAAACTTCTTTTTGAAATCCTAAATTTTCAAAACTCATAGCGATTGTTTTAGGATGAAGAATTCTCAAGACGATTGTTTCTCCGTAGGGGCCGGGCAGTATGGAAGTTCGCGTTTCTATGTCGGCTTCCTTGGTTTTAACGCTGAATCGGCCGTCTTGGGAACGGTCGTGAACATTTAATTTTAATTCCGAAATAAGTTTTATTCTTGAAAGCAAGAAGGGATAAAAATTTTTTGAGAAATTTAAAATATCCATCAAAACGCCGTCTAATCTAAAACGAAGCCGCGTTTCGTTTTCAGCGGGTTCTAAATGAATATCCGAAGCTTCTATATTAATGGCCGTCGCCAAAATAATTTCCAGTATTTCCGTTGTTTTTCGTTTTTCTTGAGCCAAACTTTTTTTAAATGTTTCTTTAAATGTTTCAATGCTGGTGAGGGAAGAAGCGAAAGCGGATATTTTTTCAGTTGAGATTTCTATAATTCCGGATTTCGCTTCTATATAAATAGGAACATCTTTATAATAGCTCCAGGTTTTTTCAAGACTGTTTTCCGAACCGAGAAAAAGTTCCGGTTTATAGCCGTCTGATTTTAAACCGTCTAAAATTATTTTTGCCGCGTCTAAATTTGGATTTTTTACGATAATTTTTAGAGTCTTGCCGATCTTATGAAAAGCCGCCAAATATCCTTTTCTCGCTTTTTCTTCGGGAATAATTTTTAAAGCGTCAAGCTGAACGGGAATTTGAGATAAATTGATATACGGCAGACCGTATTTTTGCGAGAGGATTTGAGTTAAATCTTCCATTTCTTTTTTTTTAAATTCTTCAATCCGGAATTTTTGTTTTTCATTGAGAGGAGAAGAGGTCATTAATTTTCATTTAAGCAAAAAATTTTAAAATTGCAAACGAGCGAGCGGCTTGAATAAAATAAGATACATCTTTGACACCCGTTCGGCATAGCTCGCTTTGAAAAGACGGAATCGTTCGTCCCTGTGAGACGAACGTTCCTCGTTGCTTGGCCTCGTTCTTTCTGCCTTTGGCAGAAAACCATGTCCACCTATTTCCGATGCCTCCGTTTCACTCGGCATAACGGAAATGTCTGCCTGCAGCGCTTTTCAAAGCGACTAGGCCTCGCGCTTTTAATAGTGTTAAAGATGCGCTCGTCTAATATATCGGCTTGCCCGAAAGAGAAGGTTTTGATATTATGCAATTATGATAATTGACGGCAGAAAAATAGCGGAAGAAATAAAATCTTCTTTGAAAGAGGAAGTTTTGAGATTAAATAAAAAGCCGAAATTAGCGGTGGTTTATGTCGAAAATAATTTAGCTTCCCTCAAATTTATTGAACAAAAAGAAAAATTCGGAAGAGAAATAGGAATTGAAGTGAAAGTTTTTAAATTTGCCGAAAATATTTCTGCCGTCCGGCTTCGCAAACAAATAACTGAAATTGTCCGGCTTAAGAAAAATACAGGCGTTATTATTCAACTGCCTTTGCCGGCGACTATAAACGTTCAATATATTTTAAATTCCGTTCCGGCAAAAAAAGACCCGGATATGCTTTCTTTGGAATCGGTCGGCGGTTTAGCGGTTGGTCAAAATATAACGCTTCCTCCAATCGCGGGAGCCGTCGCGGAGATTTTTGAAAAATATAAAATTGATTACAAAAATAAATATATTGCGATAATGGGAGCCGGAAATTTGGTTGGAAAGCCCGTCGCTCTCTGGCTCTTAAATCAAAAAGCGGCATTTAGCGTTATAAGAAGCGCGACCAAAAATCCGGAAGAATTCACAAAAAAAGCGGATATTATTATTTCGGGAGTCGGCAAGCCAAAATTTATTACCGGAAATATGGTTAAAAACGGAGCGGTGATAATTGACTGCGGGACATCTGTTGAAACCGCTCCGGTCTCCAGTCTTTCTTACGCGGCTGATTCGTCAGAACACAAACAGCCGCCAATTTCTAAGTTAGTCGGCGATGTTGATTTTGATTCCGTAAATCTGAAAGCCAGCCACATAACTCCCGTGCCGGGCGGAATTGGCCCCATCACAGTCGCGATGCTTTTTAAAAACCTTGTCCGAAATTGCGGGATCGTCTAATGGTAGGACGATGGACTCTGAATCCATTAATCTAGGTTCGAATCCTAGTCCCGCAGCCAAGTTGCGAGATATTTATTAGTATAACCTCCCAGCCCTAATTTTGCGAAATATGCACTAAAACTATTATGATTCTTGCTTTTATTTGCTATAATTTTAAAAAGCCGCGGCTGTGAATTATCTGCAGAAGGAGTCAACCGACCGCATTCCAAAATTTTTAACAATGCATTATTATTTATTTGAGTCATATTTACAATTTTTATAAAAAAATTTTTTAAAAAAATGTCTAAAAAAAATCTTATTATAATACAAAAAATAATGACAAAAAAAATCGTTTCAGTATTTCCAGATACTCCTCTTTTTGAAGCTATGCAAAAATTGGCTAGATATAAATATAACGGATTACCGGTAGTAGATAATGAAAACAGAATAGCGGGAATTTTAACTGAATATGAATTGATGAGCAATAAAGTTATTAACCGCATCTCATCACTGAAAATTATTATTCAAGATTTACATCTGCTTAAACAATATCATTCACGGGCTCAAGAAGACATATCCAGAATATTTTCTCTTCGCGTTAAAGATATTATGAATCCAACCCCCCTCACTTTAGACGAGAACGCCTCATTAGAAGAGGCGATTAAAGCATTCCGCTCTCACCACAGAGTAAATCCCATTCCGATTATTGACAGCGACCGCAAAGTCGTCGGCATTATCAGCCGATCAGATATTTTAAAATCTTTCCGTACACTAAGTATTATAAAGAATTTATTTTTAGGATATAAAACTTTTTTGAGAAAATCCATTTTTTCTTCTCCTGATGACATAGAACGTCCATATCATAAAATAATTAACTTAGCGCTTAAAATATTAGGCATAGGATTTGCGGCAGTTGGTGTTTGGCTGTTGTATAAATCTGTTTTGCTTTATGTTGTCGAAATAAAAAACAGTTCAGCAGTTGTTATACTGGAACAAAATCAGAGTTTAAATCAAGTCATCGCGCTCAGCCTGCTGGGCATAGGAAGTGTTTTAATCGGCATTTTTATTTCTTTAGTGCTTTTATTAAGATATATATCTTTTACATTGCCTGACAGGATATATCTGAGGCAATCAGCATTTAAAGAAAATGAACAAAAAAGATGATTTTTATCAAAACGCGTTTTCAAAACATTTTGGTTTAATAAGCGCAAAAGAACAGGAGAAGTTAAAAAATTCAAAAGTCGCTATTGCAGGACTTGGCGGGGTAGGCGGCATTTATCTTTTAAATTTAGTAAGAACGGGGATTGGTAATTTTCATATTGCTGATTTTGATATTTTTGAAACATCCAATATTAATCGTCAAATTGGCGCAAATATCCATTCGTTAGGCCGACCAAAAATTGAAGTTATGGAAGAAATGGCAAAATCAATTAATCCTTATATTTATGTCAAAAGTTTTAAAGAAGGTATTAATAATGAAAATCTTGACGAATTTTTAAAGGGAGTCAATGTTGTGTTAGACGGCCTTGATTTTTTTAACATCAAAGACCGTCTTTTTCTTTTTAAAAAAGCGCGGGAGCGTAATATCTATGTTATTACTTCTCCGCCCATAGGATTTGGCGCCTCGCTTTTGGCATTTTCGCCAAAAGGAATGAATTTTGAGGAATATTTTGACATTAAAGAAGGAATGAGCGAAAAAGAAATGTTATTATCATTTGGTCTGGGTTTGAGTCCTTCTTTACTCCACAGGAAATATTTTAAGCCGTCTTTGATAAATTTCGCTGAGCAAAAAGGCCCTTCTTTAACCATAGGCATTCTTTCTTGCGCGAATTTAGGAATTTGCGAAGCGGTAAAAATTATTTTAAATAAAAAAATAAACCCCGCGCCGTTTTCAACCCAATTTGACCCTTTTATTCAAAAATATAAAAAAGTTTATTTAAGAAAAGGAAATAAAAGCTGGAAACAGCTCCTCAAAAAATGGTTCATAAAAAGAAAACTTAAAAAATTAGGAAATTTGTAATATGGAACAATCACAAAAAACTCTTCTCTATTCCGATTATATTATAGGTTTTTTTCAGTTTTTAACTTATATTTTTTTTGCTTACCCCATTAGATTTTTTTATCGGGCAGAGACAACAGTTTCTCAAAATATTAATAAATTAAAAAAGGGCTCTCTGCTTGTGGCAAATCATCAGTCATTTCTTGACCCGTTTATTGTCTTGGCTTATATTCCTTTTTTAACTTTTATAAAAATTTTGCCTATCAGATTTCCGGTTTGTGATAAATTTATGGCTAATCCTTTTTTGTCTTGGTTATTAAAATTATTGGGCTGTTTTAATATTGGCGCCAACTCTAAAAAGAAAATGCTCGCTCTTTTATATACCCGCGGGCTTCTTCAGCAAGGCAAAACTGTATTTTTATTTCCCGAAGGGACCGTAATTAAAAAAGAAACTATTGATGAATTCAGACAAGGAATACAATTTTTTATAAACGAATGCCAAAACGCAGTTTTTGTCAGGATGAAGGGATTTAATAAAATCAATTTACGGAGTTTAATCCGCTCCGACCGTAAACTAACTTTCAGCGAAGTGAAAAATTTCAACGGCGAAGATATTAAAACAGACGATTTAAAAATGATCTTGGAACAATTATAATGCTGTCGTTTACATCTATTCAAAAAATTAGAACAATTCCTTTACAGGCTTATCTTTCCCAAAAAGAAATTGATATTTATAAAAAATTGCTTTTAACTAAGAAAAACGATTGGCTCGCTGGCAAATTTGCCGCGAAAAAAGCCATTCGCTTTTATTTTTTAAAAAAATACCAGACGGGGTTTAGTTTAAAGAACATTGAAATCATCAGCGGGAAATTCCAAAAGCCGGATTATAAAATATTAAAACCGTCTCCTTGGGGAAATAAAATTTTAAAAAAAATAAAACATAATACAAATATCTGTATTAGTCATAGTACTGGAGCGGCTATAGCGGCAATCGCCAGTACTTTAAAAGACGGACTGACAGGCGTAGATATAGAAAAGATAAGAAATTTTACTCCCGCAGTATTGAATTCTTTTTTGGCTAAAGAAGAAAAAACTGCGTTTAATAGACAATCGGACCGCGATAAACCAAAACTCGCGACTTTGCTTTGGTGCGTTAAAGAAGCGTATCTTAAGGCCGTAGGAAAAGGATTATTATGTCATCCTAAATTTATTGAAGCACGTTTAAATATTAAAAAAAATATTTATGAAATTTATGACAACGGCCGGAAAATTTCAACAAACATACAATGGCGCGTTTTTAAAAAAGATTATATAATAGTAGAGGTAAATGTAATGAACACTGCACAGCAAGCTACGCGGAATTACGCAAATTAAAATTTATTTATGGATAAAAATTTAGAAAATAAAGTTTTTAAAATAATTTCGGACAGTTTAGGAATAGTTCAAAATGAAGTAAGATTGGACTCTAAAATTGAGGAGTTGTCTCAGGATTCTATCCAGCTTTTTGGGCTAATTATGGCTTTTGAAAACGAATTTCAGTCAAAAGTTCAATATGAGGACTTAATGAAAATAGAAACCGTCGGCGACATTATTGGATACATTAAAGATAAAAATTTAACGCCGAATTAAAAAACCGTTATTTATGAATCGCTTTTTTATTCTTATATCATTCGCTCTCCGCGACGCTTCAAAAAACAGAACGATTCTTGTTTTAGTAATAATAAGTTTAAGCGTCGCTTTTTCCGCCGTGTTTCTTTCCGCGAGCATTTTAGAAGGTTTTAAACAAACTTTAGAAAACGGGGCGACAGATTGGCTCGGGCATTTAATTATTCGTCCTGCCGACGACAAGCTAAACATTGAAAATATTGATATGGTAACCGATGAACTGAAAAAGATAGATAACATTGAATCGTTCAGCGTTCGCAGTTCCGCTGTTCTCGGCATTAAATATAAAAATGAATTAACTCATCCTTACGCGGCAATAGGCATTGATCTGGAGAAAGAACAAAGCGCTTCCAAAATTTCGGATAGGGTGATTGAAGGAAAATTTATTCAGCCATCTAAACCCGAGGATTTAATTTTTGGACTAACCTTAGCTGACGCCTTAGTTGGTTTAGATTATGATAAAAAAAGAATAGATCTTGGAGAAGAAGTAGAAATTACCGCCATGAATGGCGCGCGGGGCGCATATAAAGTCGGCGGCATTATTGACGCCAAATCTTTTCTTCCTAATTGGCTTTTGATTTTTCCCAAAGAAGAAATTGAAAAAATAGACGATAGTCAAAAAAACAGCGAAATCATCGTTAAATTAAAAGACGCGGCTAAGCTTGACGAAACAAAAAAATTAATTGAGGAAAAAAATTTAAACATCAACATCGCGACCTGGCGGGCAGAGTCCGGCTACATAGATGATATTATGTCTGCCGTATCTTTTATTACAGTTTTAATCAAGAGATTGCTTATTGTTTCGGTTTTTGTAATTATGAGCGTTATTATTTTTATCAATGTTTTCCAAAAAAGGAGGCAAATCGGCATCGTTAAATCAATGGGCGCCAGCAACAAATTTGTTATAACCGTTTATATTGTGGAAACATTTATTTATTCCGTTTTGTCTTACGCTATGGGATTTTTAATATTTTTATTGATTCATCAATATTCCGTAAATAATCCCATTTCGCTTTTAATCGGAGATTTTTACACCGCTTATAATATTAATACTGTCTGGGTTTCTCTCATCGCTTTATTTGGCGCGGCCGTAGGAGGAAGTTTTATACCCGCTTATATAGCCGCTAAAACAAAAATTGTTGATGTTATAAGAGGCAATGTTTAATTTTAAAAAATGACTGATCAAAAACTTATAGATTATATTCATCAATGCCGCGAGTTTAAAATATCCGATGAAGACATTGTTAGAAATCTTTTATCCGTCGGCTGGTCTCATAATTTAATTGATTCGGCGTTTGCTGAAATTTCTCTTAAGTTCGCGGCGGCTAAAGAAATTTTAATCGCGATAAATAATCTCTCCAAAGAATATGAACTTTCCAAAAACATTAAGACCCCCGCCCTAAAAAACATCAATTTGGATATTTATAAAGGAGAATTTTTATCAATCACCGGCCATTCCGGGTCCGGCAAAACCACTTTATTGAATTTAATCGGACTTATTGATTTTCCCACTAGCGGGGAAATTTTAGTGAACAATGAAAATATTCATAAGTTTAAAGAGAAGGAAAAAGTTGAATATCGTCTTAAATTCGCCGGTTTTATTTTTCAGTTTTTTAATTTGCTTGATAATTACACGGCTCTTGAAAATATAATTTTTCAACTTCGGTTGCAAGGATACGGCCGCAGAAAATCAAAAGAAAAAGCCAAAGAGATTTTAAAATTTCTTGGGTTGGAAACCAAAGCCAACTCTTATCCAAAAGAACTTTCCGGCGGAGAACAGCAAAGAGCGGCGGTCGGCAGAGCGTTAGCTAAAGACTCTTTTCTTATTTTAGCCGATGAACCAGCCGCTCATCTTGATTCAAAAAACACCCAAAATCTTATTTCTCTTCTGCGCGAGGTTAATGTTAAATTTAAAAAAACGATTATTTTAGTTACTCATGAGTTAAATTACGCCAAACAGGCCGACAGAACCGTTGAATTAAAAGACGGAGCAATATTAGAAATACTCCAAAATTCTTCGCCGCATATTTAATTATGCTGGATTTAGAACAAATCAAATCAATAAGCGAATTAAATTATAAAATTGCGGAGACGCTCATTTTGTATCGGCAGTTAGCTATTTTTTTAGGTTCTTTTTTGTTCGCCGAGAGCGTTATTTTTACCGCTTCTTTTTTGTCGGCTCAAGGTTTTTGGCCGCTCACAACAGTTTTTATATTTGTTTTCTTAGGCGCCATAATCTCCGATTTTTTTTGGTATTTTGGAGGGTTATTTTTTTTAAAATTTACCCGTCAGTGGCTATTGTATAAAAACGCATATAATAAACTATCAGCTTTTGTTGATAAAATCACATACAATAAGCCGTTTTTAGCATTGCTTTTTATGAAATTTTTATACGGAACAAGATTTTTAATAATTATCTATATCGCTATGCGGCAAGTTAAATTAAAAACTTTCTTATTTTACGATATTATAGGAACAATAATTTGGCTTTTAGTAATTATTCCCATAGGATGGCTGGCCGGAAAAGGCGCGTATAATATTATTCCAATTTATAAAAATATCGGTTATTCAATCTTTATATTAATTCTCTCGTTTGTAATTTTTAAACTGATTAGTCGGTGGTTAAAAAATAAAATTACTGACGCTAAATAAGCCGCAGGTTTTATGAACAAAATTGTTTATTCTTTAGTTAAAACAAAAAAAGAATTAAAAGAAGCGGCTAATTTAGTTTGTCGGGAATATGTCAAGGCGGGCTATATTGACATATCAGATTTAAATTCAAAAAAGAAAATTTTATTTTATAATCATCTGCCGTCTTCCACTATTTTTACAGCCAAATTACATAATAAAATTATTGGCACTGTTTCAGTTATCGCTGATTCTAAATTAGGTTTGCCGATGGACGAAATTTACAAAAAAGAATTGGATAAACTGCGCAATCAAAATAAAAAAATTGCTGAAATTTCACAACTTGCCGCAGATAAAGAAACATTTTTAAAAAAATGCAATTCTGAAGGACAGATAAAACAGATGTTTCTATTTTTACCTCTTTTTAAATTAGTTTTTCATTACAGTATTTATAAAAAATTTAATAATCTTTGTATTGCCGTAAATCCAAAACACAGTTCTTTTTATAAGTATTTGCTTTTCAAAGACATTGGCAAGCTTAAACATTATCCTTCGGTAAATAATGCTCCGGCATTAGCTAAAACTTTATATCTTGACGAACTAGAAACAAGGAAAATTAAAAATTACATATTTAACAATATTATTGACAATGCTCCAGATTATAAAATATTTGAGAATAAGTTTAGATAAAAAAGGTTTTAATTAAACTTATTCATCGCTTTTTCCGTTCTGCTTTTAACGCGTTGATTTTTTTATCGTATTGCCAATTTTGTGTTTTACTTACCCCGTTAGAAATTTTTGATTTTTTTTCGGGGTACCTGCCAAGCGGTCTATATCTATAAATATACCGCAAATGACAAAATATGACAGTCTGTGAGTTATCCAGCAGTTTGCAATGTATGCTGAAAAATGGTATAAAAATATAATGACTAATTTTTTTTCTGTTAATAAACCTTTGTTCTTGAGCGATATCAAGGCGGAACAACTCAAAAAAAACTATCCGCAGACCGTAATGGTGGACGCTTTTTCTCGTCAAATTAAAGAATTGTTTTTTATAGATAACCCGGCTTATGTTGGCGAAAATAAGGAAGCTATATACGAAGATGAAGTTTTTAAGAAATACGCGGCAAAAAAAAAGAACGCCTACACGAATATCTATTATTCATGGAACGGGCATATGGTAAAGACGGTTCGGCGCAATGACTATTTCAGATTAAAAACCAATCGTAATCAAGACTTGATTACCGCCGCCGAGCAAGAAAAACTCAGCCGCTTTCGCGCGGCGGTATTAGGTATGAGCGTTGGCTCAAATATCGCGTTTGTTTTAACGCAGGCCGGCATTTCATCTAAGATTATCTTGGCTGACTTTGACGAGCTGGACACAACAAATCTCAACAGGATTTTTGGCGGGGCGCATCAAATAGGGTTAAACAAGAGTATCCTTGCCGCTCAACGGATTTATGAAGACAATCCATTTGCCAAGGTTACCCTTTTGCCAAAGGGCGTGAACGAAAAAAATTTGAAATCTCTCTTGAAACGGAAAAAGATTGATTGCCTGATTGAAGAGATTGATTTCATTCCTATGAAAATCATCATTCGCCGGTTGGCAATGGAATATAAAGTTCCGGTGTTTATGATTACCGACAACGGCGACGGCATTGTTCTGCATATTGAGCGTTACGATTTGGGCTATAAAAAAATTTTCCATCAGGATTTGGAGTACTGGGAGAAAAAACTTCAAACGTTTAAACAAGAAAAGGGCGGCGAAAAAAAGATTAGCGGCGGCATTATTATGGACGATATCGTTGGCGGAGCTCATCTTGTTGACCCCCGGATGCTTGCGTCGGTTAAGAAAGTTTTGGACAAAAAACTCGTTTCTTGGTCGCAGTTGGGCAGCGCCGCTCTGCTCGGAGGAGTCTATATTACTTACGCCATAAAACGGATTGTCCTCGGAGAAGAGAAGCGACCTGAAGTAAGGGCTTATATTAACCCTCATTTTTAATATATTACCCGTAATGATAATTTAAAATTTAAAATTTAAAATTTAAAATTAAAACCATTATGTCTTTAAGTAGCGGATTAGAAATAGAAAAATTAATGGAATTAAAGGAATACGATAATCACTTCCGGGTTATTGTTCTTGATAATCCAAAAACTCAATTAAAAGGGTTTATCGCCATTCATATAAAAAATGAACGGGTGCCGTCTTTTGGCGCCACGCGGTTGTGGAAATATGAAAACGAGCTTGATGGATTGCGGGACGCATTGCGTCTGTCGCGTCTTATGTCGTACAAAGCCAGCCTTGCCGGCTTGCCCTGCGGCGGCGCCAAGGCCGTGCTCCTCTTGCCCGAACACCTTAAAAACAGAGAAGAACTTTTATTGTCATACGCCGAGGCGGTTAATTCTCTGGCCGGCGATTTTATCACCGGAACAGATGTCGGTTTATCTCAAGATGATTTAAGGTTAATGAAAAACTCGAGTAAGTTTTTTGTCGGATTAAACGACAACGCTACGGAATTTACCGCCTTGGGAATTTATTACAGTATGGAAACATGTTTAGAGTTTTTAACCGGCGCGAGCGATCTCACCGGCAAAACTTTTAGCGTTCAAGGCCTTGGCAAGGTTGGTCACGCGCTTCTTTCTCTTCTTTATCCGAAAGCGGGTAAAATATACGCGGCGGATACGGATTTAGAGATAGCGGAGAAAATAAAAAAAGAATTTCCTCGCGTGTCCGTGATAAAACCGTCTGAAATTCACAAACAGCAGGTTGATATTTTTTCTCCCTGCGCCCTGTGTCACGCGCTTAATCTTCAAACCGTTTCGGAACTGAATTGCCGAATGATTGTCGGTTGCGCCAACAATCAACTGCAAGATGAGACAATTGGAGACGCGCTTTTTAAGCAAGGCATTCTCTACACGCCCGACTACGCGGTAAATGTCGGCGGCCTCATCGCCGTCTTTGACGAATACGAACATCAAGAGCGAGACGATAAACGGGTGCAAAATAAAGTCGCGGGAATAAAGAAAACATTAAGCGATATTCTCAAACGAAGTCGCGCGGAAAACCGCGCCCCCAATCGCGTCGCAAACGAGATAACGGAGAAGATATTAAAAGACCGCGTCAAGTAATTTAAATTTATTTATGCAGTCCAACCTTAAAACTTTATTTCATCCTTTCAAGCCGCCGGCAGATATCAATCGGGCAATTAAGGATTTGAGCGCGCGCCCGGCCGTATATTGGGAAAAAAAGGGGGGGAAGATGGCGCTTGAGCTTTTTCACTGGATGGTGAATACCACTCCGGCCTACCGCGCTTTTTTGGAAAAATATAAAATCAATCCTGTTAAAATTCAAAAGATGAAAGATTTTAAAACTCTCCCGTTCACTTCCAAAGATACATACCTTCGCCCCGCAAATTATATTGACCTTTTTCCAAACCGCGACATCGCTTCCGCAACCACTGTTTCGGCAACTTCCGGCTCCACCGGCG
>Ga0209541_10008334_pt1 | contig 17113 bp, 17 predicted proteins | sample RifCSPlowO2_01_FD_184027 | JGI IMG/M metagenome (GOLD analysis project Ga0209541, IMG submission 184027) | Groundwater microbial communities from Rifle, Colorado - Rifle CSP2_plank lowO2_0.1 (SPAdes) (version 2) | ecosystem: Environmental > Aquatic > Deep subsurface > Groundwater | place...
ATTGCTTGGAGGAGGCGTGCTGACAATAATCTATGGCACCATAGCCTACTGGAGCGAGCTTGCTGACTGGGCAAGATTTATCATACTAGGAATTACTTTAGCCATTCTAATCTGGATAGGATACAAAAAACTAAAATAAAATTAAAACAAACAGTGTCATAATGAAATACGCATTTCTTTTGTCCGGAGAAAATATAGATATGGCAGCTGCTGAGGCTCTTGCAGTAACACAATCAAAAAAGCACGCTATTGACAGCAATCTTCTTGTTATTGAAAGGAAAAAATCAGGAAAATCGGCAGAGGAATTTTTTGTAAATGAAATGAAGGTAAGGTTAGCGCTTTCAAAATCTGTAAGCCGTATTATTTTTTCATGCAGGGAAAATGAGCTAAAAAAAAAAATTGAAAAGTATGACTGGAATTCTGTCTGCAATGGAAGCTTCTGCGCAAGAAGCTCAGCATTAATCTCCTGCGGAAAGCCGAGGCACACCTCCAAAGAGCTTGGAAGCATCATATGGAGAAATCTGAAAAGTCCATCAGTAAATCTTGAAAATCCGGATACTGAGCTTATTTTTTTCTTTTCCTCCAATGAAGTTTACTGCTGCCTCCTTCTTGCAGATATAAATTATTGTTATGATAAAAGAAAGTTCAATAAAAAACCATTCAGGCATCCAAGCACGCTTCATCCACGAATTGCAAGGGCTGTCGTCAATCTGGCTGTCAAAAACAATAAGAAAAAGATAACTGACCCTTTCTGCGGAAGCGGAAGCTTACTTGCAGAAGCCGGCATTATGGGGATGGACATTGAAGGATGGGATATAGAAAAGGATATGATTGAAGGGTGCAAAAGAAATCTTGAATATTTTGGAATTAAAAAATACAATCTGAGAGTGGCAGATGCAATGTCAATAAGGAATGCAGAATATATTGCAGCAGACCTGCCTTACGGACTCAATTCAAAGGCGCAATCAGCAGGAGAGAAAATAAGCATGAAGCAGGCTTCAAACAAGCCAAGGCTTGAGAAGTTTTATCTCAGATTCTTAAAAAGGATTAAGAGGATAAAAATAAAGAGGGCGGCGATAATCTTTCCGGACTTTGTTGATTACAAAAAGATAGTTTCAGACTCAGGCCTTAAGACGAAAAATATTTTCTCTGTTTACATTCATAAGAGCCTTACAAGAAAGATTGTGATTTTGGAATGAAAATCACAAAACTTTATAAAATGCAGCGAGTCGCTTTTTATAATGCATAATATAACTATTGTAGGGTTGGGTTATGTGGGATTGCCTCTCGCTTGCTTATGCGCAGAGAAAGGGAACAAAGTATATGGATTGGATGTTGATAAGCGCAAAATAAAACTGATTAATAAGGGCATCTCTCCCATAAATGACGAATTCCTCAATGCAACAATAAAAAATCTTAAAGGGAAAATAATTTCAACTCTAAACCCGGATGAATGTATTTCTGATTCTAATATAGTTATTGTCTGCGTTCCAACTCCTGTTGATGAAAACCACATACCTGATCTCAGTGCTCTTAAAAAGGCAATAGAATCCATATCATCAGCCATAAAGAAAGGAACTGTCCTCGTTGTTGAATCAACTATTTATCCAGGAACAATTGAAGAAATAGTAATTCCAATTCTTGAAAAAAAAATGGTTGATGTCTTAAAAAATGAGGTTTATGTCGCTCACTGCCCTGAGAGGATAGATCCCGGAAATAAAAAATGGACAATAGACACAATTCCGAGAGTTGTTGGAGGGGCGACAAAAGAAGCAACATTAAAGGCAGCCATGTTCTACAGAAGCATAATCAATGCAAATATTGTTGAGCTTAGCAGCATAAAGGCAGCTGAAGCCACAAAAATTATGGAAAACACATTCAGGGACGTCAACATAGCATTTGTAAATGAAATGGCGAAGAGCTTTGACAAGGCAGGAATAGACATAACTGAAGTAATAAAAGGGGCATCCACAAAGCCATTTGCGTTCATGCCGCATTATCCAGGAGCAGGAGTCGGAGGGCACTGCATCTCTGTTGACCCTTACTATCTCATAGAAAAAGCCAAGAGGCTTGGATTCAACCACAAATTCCTGAGCCTTGCAAGGGAGATAAACAACAGCATGCCTCATTACACTGTAGAGATTCTTGAAGGGCTTATGAAAAAGCTCGGCAGAGAATTAAAAAATTCAAGGGTTGGAGTGCTGGGGCTTGCATATAAAGCGAATGTTGATGACATAAGGGAGAGCCCTTCATTTGAGATAATAAGCATATTAAAAGAAAAAGGAGCTGAAGTTTTCATTTTTGATCCGTATGTAGCAGAAAAAAGCAATGTGAAGAGTGCTGGAGAGATTCTTGAAAAGAGTGATTTTCTGGTGCTTGCGACAGACCACAAAGAATTTAAAATGATAACTCCTGAAAAAATAAAGGAAAACGGAATTCTTGCAATTGTTGACGGAAGAAACTGCTTGGATAAAGAGAAGATAAAATCAATGGGAATTTTATATCATGGGATTGGAAGGGAGTGATGGTTATTTAAGTTGAGATGAAAAGTTTAGGTTTGATTAAAAGATTCAATACTAAAATGAACTACAAAAATAATTATATTAAGATTTTGTACAATCCTAAATCAACTTTCAACGAATTGAAAGGAGGAACAAGAAATATAATCAAAAGAATGTTTGTTATTTCTTTATTAGTTCAGTTGATATGGTTAATTAGAACATTGATAGGGTTAAAAGTTACAAAATCTTTTACATCTTACCCATATGAACTGGTATTTGGATCTTTAAATTTCAGATTTTTTTATTCATTTATTGTTATATTATTTGTATTGTCTATAATAATAATTATTGTTTTAATACTTATATCCCTTATTTTAAAATTATTGTTTAAGATTGCTTCAATTAAAATTTACTTTAAGGATATTTTGAATATTGTAATAATAAGCTCTTCTATCTTCGTGTATTTGCATTTGATAGAAAGTGTTATATCCTTTTATCATACTAACCTACTTTTTTACATTCAATTTGGTTTTTTTATATATTACTTAGTTCTTATTAAGATAGGAATAGGATTAAAATTAGAAAATAAAAGTAAAAATAAATCCTTAAATATAATATTTTGCTTATTAATTTTGATTACTTTGATTTTACCGATAAATCAACTATATTCAAAATTAACAAATGAAGATATCAAAGTTAGCATAACAGCTAAGATTGGAGATAAGACATATTTTACCGAGAAAGATATTCTTTCAATGTGCAAGTCAAGAGATTGCGTAGCCTTATATCCGGAAACTCATTGTTATCAGAACGATGAGGGTTTATGGTCATGTGACTATGGATTCACTGTCAAGGTAAGCGAATCTGCTGCATTAAGATTTGCCAATATAACCAATGAACTAAGTGAATCAAAACAAGAACCTGAAATTTTAAATGAAAGCTTAATGTACTACATCGATGGAGAATCTACAAGTGAAATTCAAATGCCAGTTGAAATAAAGGGTACGAATTTTAATAAAATACAAATATCTGGAAGTTCACAAGGAAATAGCTTAAATAGAGCTAAATATAATTCATTTTCAGAATTAGTTAGGATAGAATCTTCAATTAACAGATAGTTCTTTGAGATATAACCAGTCCCAAAATTATTTTTAACAACCAAAACATAAAAAATAATTCACCATCCCTTTGCTGCCATCAATCTCCAAATCTTCCGCAATTTATTCGCAATGCACGCAATCTATCTCAATCTTCACATTATCCAAACCGCGAAGCAGAAACTCCTCAACACCATTCTTTAAATCAATCTCACAGCCTAATCCCCAGAACTTTTCCCAAATCTTCCTTTATTCTTTTTTCAAAATCAGCGACTCTTTCGCTTTCATCCCTATCCGAGTTTAATAATTCCATGAGGCTTTTTATAATTGACTCTTCCTCAATCTTGGACATTCCGTCAGGAGTCATCTGTCCGGAATGCTCTCTTATCAGGGAAGCCTCAACATCATCAACAGAGCGCATGTCAATTTTTATTTCATCAAATGTTTTTGAAGACAGCTGTGACGAGCTTTTCATTACGAAATAAGCCGATTTCTCATAAATTTTTGAGAATATATCCCTAAAATCTATATCCGAAGGCCTGCCTTCCATAACTCCGCGAAGCCTTATGAGAACTATTGTGTTGTTAAATTCCTTGTTGCTTATGTCTTCCAGCACCTCTTTTTTTATTTCATCAGCAGTCTTGCCTGAGCAATCAACTGGAATTTTATAGACATTGTGCGCCTGAATTCTCTCCCATCTTGTTTTGCCGTCTTCCACAATATAAAATCCTCCTGCCTCAAGCTTTTCCAGCTCCGAAAAACTATTGGGAAATAAAGGACCGGGGTATGCAATTTTTTTGTAGCCCTCCAAAGTTTTTTCATCCACAATGTGGACATGGCCTCCTGCATAATAATCAAAATTTTTCGGGAGCATTGACAAAGGCTGTGAGATGATATTTTCCATTCCCTTTTGCTTTATTTCATCTATTCCTGAGTGAAATACAAAAATCTTGCAGCCCTGCTCATTTTCAAGATGCTCTGTAATCATTTTTTCATAATACAGTTTTTCAAGGGAGCCTCTCTTTCCGAGCATTCCTGTCAATTTCACTCCTGTCTTCTTGTCAATAGTGAAATTAAGCCTGAGCTTTCCATTTTCCACGCTTCCCCTGAAGACATTCACAAAAAGTCCGGCTTCCTCAAGAACATCAAGAATTGTTTTCCCGCTCGGGCTGTAATCATGGCTGCCGGGAACTATATACACAGGTATTCCTGCGTCTTTAAGGTCTTTAAGTTTTGTGACTGCCGACTTGAGACTGTCCAGTCTTGGAAATGACGTGTTGAACAAATCGCCCGCTATAATCACAAAATCAACATTCTCTTCTATGCAGGTCTTGACAGCTTCAGAAAATGCGTAAGAACTGGCATCCTTAAGCTTAGGGTCTCTCCACGAGCCTATGTGGCAGTCAGCCATGTGAGCAAATTTCATACTTAAGGATATGCTGGATATTATTTAAAAGTTGTTGAAGATATTTCAAACAAATTAAGAAGAAGAAGCAAAAGAAGCATTGAATAATTCTAACGGAGATATTGTTGATGAGATTATCAGATTGAAAGCAAGTGATAAACCTAAATAATCTCCATTTGATTTTAGTTTTCAATCTCTGGTGGACTTATTCTCAGTCCGTTTTTTTCTGCAGAACTCACAACCTTTTGCATGGTTTTCTCAGAAAAATAAGGCAGAATTCCTTTTAAAGCAGATTCTGTCTGAGCCTTATATTGGCTGTCTAATGGCAAATCTCCAACTATCCTATAACATAGCATACTATTTGCTCCAAAATGATGAGTGAATACAACTAGCCTAAGTATACCAATTGGATCTCCTACCTTACCACTTCTAAGTATACCAATTGGATCTCCTACCTTACCACTTACTTGATTATCCTTTCCTTCATTATTATTTTCTTCATTATCTATTCTTGAATATACTGTAATTCGCCCTAGATAATTAATATCATTTGGGTGCTGTCCAACTCCATCTGGGTAGACTTGGGCACCAGAGACTACACATCCATTGTAAGCCTCCCTTAAAATAGATTCAATATCAGCAGCAGTTTCCCCAAAGGTAGGTGATTTTTTATCCTCATTCTTAGGATGCATAACTTTTACACCATCTTTAAAATTTAACTCACCTTCCAGAGAGAATCCTTTACCAACTATCTCCGGCTTTAAGTTTTCCAAATAATTATATCCCCAGATAGTCACATCTTCCATAAAAAAGTGTTAATGGCTATGACATTATAAATTTTACTGAAGCATTGATGCAATCTTGGTTACTGATTAGTTACTAACTTGTTTGCTCTTATTTCAGTTAAATTTTTATATACTTGAGATTGTAGCAATCTTATGTCAGAATCAAAGCAAAAACTCCCCAATCTTTTTTTCAATGAAGAGGAAAGCCAGCAAAAAAAGGATATGCCTCAAAAGAAAGGGATTGTGCAACCAGTTCAGCATACCATTTCTTTAAGTACTGGAAAACTGCAGATTGTCAATCCAAAAAATTCTCTTGCAAATGCTCCTGATTCCCGCATAAATGCAGAAAAACTACCGAAAAAAGAATCTCGAGGAGAGAATGAGCATAAATCGGATAAATCAGTCTCATCCGGAAGGACTCACACAGGAATTCCGGGAATGGATGATATAATGGAAGGGGGATTCAAAAAAAATTCTGTAAATCTTATTGGAGGAGGGGCTGGCTCAGGCAAATCAATTTTTTGCATGCAGTTTCTTGTTGAAGGAGCAAGGAAGCATAATGAAAACGGGCTTTACATATCCTTTGAGGAGTCAGAAGATAAAATTATAGAAGATTTCAAAAAATTTAACTGGGAGTTAAGGGATTTGATTGAAAAAAAGAAGATAATTATTCTTTATTACTCTCCTGACCAGATTCAGAAAGTGCTTCAGACAGGGGGAGGAGTGATAAGGGATATTCTTGAAAGCGCAAATGCCAAAAGGCTTGTCATTGACAGCATTACTGCATTCACTTTGCTGTTTGAAAAGGATATTGAAAAAAGAAGGGCTGTGCTAAAGCTTATGGAATCTGCAGGCAAGTGGGGGGTAACTACCTTAGTCACCTCTGAGCATGAGCCTGATATTGAGAAGCACCGCAGCAATGTTGTGGAATTTGAAGTAGACGGAGTGATTTTGCTTTATAATACAAAAAAAGGGGATATCAGGGAGAGGAGCATGGAAATATTAAAGATGAGGGGCACAAAGCACGCTTCAAAGATATTTCCAATGAAGATTGATGAAAGCGGTATAGTTATATACCCTGAGGAAACGGTGTTTTGATGGCAATAGACATAAAAAATGAGCTGGACAGCCATAGCATAATACTTTCTGTGCTCCCTGACCATTATTACAATGAATCCATCAGCGAGATGCTTGCCAGCTTAAAAGGAGCCAGAATTTGCTATGTTGACCTTAACAAGGGAACTGAAGCAACATTAAAAAATATGGAAGCGAATGGAATTGACACAAAAAAAATATTTTTCATAGATGGAGTTTCAAAAACAATGAATTCCAATGCAAAATTTGACAATGCAATTATATTAAGCTCACCTTATGCCCTGACTGAAATGGGCATCGCCATCTCGGAAGTTATAAAGTCAAGTTCTTTTGATGTGCTTCTTTTTGATTCATTGTCAACATTGAATGTTTATTCAAGGGAAATAAGCGGAGTTTCAGGAAAATTCACTTCCCATATTGTCAACAAGCTCCGATCCAGCAAAAATAAGGGAGTGCTTACGTGCCTTGAAAATGATTCTTCTTCAGAACTCATAAAGCAATCTTCCCTATTTGTTGACAAGGTTTTAAAATTGGAAAGCCCTAAAAATTATGCAGGAGGGATGCAAAAATCAGTGGCAATCGTTGCTTCGGTGCTCCTGCTTGGCATATTTTCATTGTATTACGGCAGTTCATCTTCAATAAATGCTATGGCAGTAAATGATGGATTTATGTCTGGAAGTATAAGTATTTTTGATGTTGGATTTATAGTCAGCGTAATAGGCGTAATTGCCCTACTTATGCTGGTTTTTAGGAGGAGGAAAAGCTTTGCAAGGGTTCAGAATAATCTGGATGAAAGAAAAGACAAGCAAAAAATGAGAAAAGAATTCAGGCAAAAGCTCAACAATTGGTTTAAAGCAATAAATCTTTTTGAGTTTTTTTGATTGATACTATAAGGTTAATTATGCAATAAATATCCAGTTAATCACAATATGCTGGGAAAATGCACCAACATTTTTCAAGCGCTAGTATAATGAAAGGAAAAAAAAGGGGGCAGTCGTCTGTTGAGTTATTAGTCTTGTTTTCTGTAGGCCTTGCTATAGTTTTGATAATAATAACTGCAAATCAGCAAACCTTTTTTTCTTTGAATTCCCAATATGATTCTGAGAAAGCGAGAGCTGTTGTGAATGATATTGCAGATGCTGCCGAGCGTGTTTACTCTCAGGGAGTTGGAGCGAAGACGAGAATTTATGTGTCTATTCCGCCTTTAGTAAATGAAATAAACATTTCAGGCAATGTTGTGGACATTGAGCTTCTTTCCGGAGACTCGCATAGGAATATTTACAGGACATTTAATTTTAATGTAGAGGGGAATCTGACAAAAGAGGAGGGAAATTACTGGGTGCTTGTTGAATCCAAAAATGGATATGTTTCCGTGCTGCGGGCTTTGGCAATTTACTTGTGCGGCAATGCATTTAAAGGTTCAGGAGAAGACTGCGATACATCAGACTTAGGAGGAAACTCGTGCCTGAGCTTAGGATATTATGGAGGCGCATTATCCTGCACATTATCCTGCACTTATAATGTATCAGACTGCGCTCCGGTCGGATACTTTGTATGGCTTCTAAACACAGAAGCGAAGTTTGACAGCGGAAGCTTCATCAACACTTACACGAATGGAAATGATGTTGAACTGAATCCAGGACAGGCTGTTGGGTATTACGCTAATGTAAATGATTCTGGATATACTTCAGTGGTCTGGTCCAATATAAGTTTTGGAGAGCCGCTTCCTTACATGGAGGAGCTTCCAAATTATGGGGAATCTGATTATGGAGCAGACATGGGCGGAAATGTTCTTCTTATGCATCTCAATGAGCAGAGCGGAGCTATCAGCGATTTTTCAGGAAACTCAAATACAGGAATTGTTTCAGGGGCAGATTACGGATTAGCCGGAAAGTTCAAGTCTGCATTAAAATTTTCAGGCTATAATTATGTGGATGCAGGAAACTCCGCAAGCCTTGGAATTATGGATGACCTTACAATAGAAGCATGGATTAAGCCAAACGGAAGCATAAGGAAAGGGACGATATATAATAGAACTCTAAGCACTTTTGAATATGATACAGGAAATGGCAACGAGCCAAGCATCATAAGCACAGGAAACGGAATTTATGCCATCGCTTACAGAGGCAATTTAAGCGACGGCTTCATCGCAACCATCAACATCAGCTCTGATGGGCAGATAGCAAATTCCGTCACAGACTTATTGGAGTATGATGCTTCTGATGGATATGAGCCTGCAATAATAAATGTCGGCACAGGAATTTACGCCATAGCTTACAGAGGACAGGGAGATGATGGCTTCATTGCAACAATCAACATCAGCTCTGATGGGCAGATAGCAAATTCCGTCACAGACTTATTTGAATATGACACAGGAAATGGATACAATCCAAGCATCATAAGCACAGGAAATGGAATTTACGCCATAGCTTACAGAAGCAATGCAAGCGACGGATTCATTACAACAATCAATATATCCTCAGATGGAGACATTAAAAATGGAGCAATACACAGCATGGAATATGATACCACTGCAGGAAATACTCCGCAGATATTCCATGTTTCAAATAATATATATGCTGTTGCTTACAGGGGAGCAGGAAGCGACGGTTTCATAAAGACATTGGAAATAAGTTCAGGCAGTATATCAGGAGTAATTAGCTCTTTTGAGTACGACTCTGCAAATGGATATGAGCCAAGCGTCCTTGAGCTTTCACAGTCAAAATATGCAGTGGTCCACAAGGGAACAGGCAGCGACGGATTTATAAGCACTTTTGAAATCATTTCTGATAAGGGAATTTTCAAGCAGGGCTCTTATGGAATTGATGCAAACTCCACAAATGCCTTTGCTACAGTCAACAATGATACAATCACTGCTTCTTTACCAAGCAGCTCAACAGGGTGGATTCATATTGCAATGACTTATGACAAGGATTCTTCTCCGAGCCAGAAGCTGTATGTGAACGGGCTTCCTAAAAATAATGCAACAATCTCTTTCCAAATAAGCTCAAATTCAAATAATTTTACCATAGGGAAATTCTTTAACGGAACAATAGACGAGGTTGCTGTTTACAACCGAGTGCTTGCAGACTCTGAAATATTAAATCATTACAAGAGAGGGATATTAAATCTCAGCATAATGTACAGGACATGCGATGACATAAACTGCAACGGAGATGCGTGGCTTTCATCCATATCAAATTCAACTTTAAAAATTATAAACGCAACAAACAGGTTTTTCCAGATTAATGCAACATTATCCAGCGATGATTCGGGCTATTCCCCTGAACTTAATAATGTAAGCGTTAGCTATCACACTCAGTAAGGAATGTAAATAAATCATGCTTAACCATAATATGCATTAAATGCAGGATACAATGAATAAAAATTTTGCTTTTGGCAAATTTTTTCCAAAAAAGAAAAAGACACAGATAGCTGCGGAATTTCTGATTATAGCTGCGGCAGTATTCATCATAGGGGTTGCGCTGCTTACTGTTTTTTCATCAAGAGAGCAGCAGATTGACTCAGTCAAGGCAGGGATTTACGCAAGCGCTCAGGCTGAAGAATTCAGCAGCATAATCAATTCAGTTTTTCTGGCGGGCGAAGGGGCATCAAAAACATTTTTTCTTCCAACATCCTTGAGAGACGATTCAAATTACGGCTTGAGAATTTATCCCGAGTCAAGGGCAGTTGTGATAAACTATTCTGTCAATGGAGAGCAAAGACTGCGTTCTTCTCCGGTCATTACCTCGCTTATCACAGGAAGCCTTAACTTGAGTTCAGGAGCAGTGCTTGTAAGAAATGTTAACGGAGGAATCTCAGTTGAGATTACATGACAACCTTCTTGAAAATGTGAAAAATAATGAAGGAATGAAAGGCAGTAAAGGGCAGTTCTTTTCTGTAGATGCCATTTTTGCATCTATAATATTCATACTGATTATACTTTCTGTTCAGTCTTATTGGGATTACTCAATGGAAAAAATAAATTATGCGGGAAGCAGGGAAGAGCTTGAGGCAAGCTCAAGGAATGCAATAAACCTTCTGCTTTTGAGTGGAGGCGTTCCTTCAAACTGGACTGAAATTAATTCATCTTCTTTTAATCAATCATCAGTTCAGTCAATAGGATTAATCAATTCTGACCAACTGATTCTGGATTCATCAAAAATAGATAAATTTTTGCAGATAAACACCACAAACTACAATGCGCTGAAAAATATCATGGGCATTCCGGAAAAATACGAGTTTGAAATTAAATTTTACAGATGGAATGAAACAGATTATGTTCTTTACGCTTATGCAGGCTCAGCATTGCTTGATAATGCGACAGATGTCGTCAACATCAACAGATATGCAGTGCTTAACAATACATGGATGAGGATATCCTTCAGGGGATGGGAGGCTCAGTAGAAAATGTCTGTTAAAATCAGGATGCTGTTTAGAAGCCATAAAAATGGGGCGTTGTTTACAATAGACGCTATAATTGCGCTTCTTGCAGTAATCTCCGTCATAACCTCAGCTTTTGTCATGCTCCACAACAGAGAGTACAGGAGCCTTGGAGATGAGGCAGTAATGTCTTATGATTCTCTTTCTGTGCTGGAGGAAACCAAGGCATTGCATTTAATGGCAGAACTGAATGACACTTCTTCAGCGTCTTTGTTTCTTGACTCGCTGCCATCTCAAATATGCGCAGAACTCACTGTCTTCACTCAGCCAAACATATCTGTTGCCTCAGTAAAAAAATCAGGATGCACGGGCTCAGATGAATTATCCGTAGGAAGAAGTGTTTTTATTACAGCGGACAAAAGCACATATTATGCAGAGATGAAAATATGGAAAAACCAAACGCAATCAAATTAAAAAGAAACTCGGCAGGAAAAAAAGGGCTGCTGATTGCTGCAGTCTCATTAATAATAATAGTTCCAATCTTCCTTCTCGCAGCTGCCTTTTCCCAGAGCAGGTCTATCATCCAGAGCAACAAAATGCATTTGGGAGATTCTGTTAAATTATCTTTCATGGAAAAAGACATAGCAAGACATTATTACAGGGATATTTTCAATACAGAACTTGCCGGAGTTTCGAGAGGCTCTTCTGTAACAGCGAGCTTTACTTCCTTCCTTTCTCAAAATGGGAACTACATAATTTATTTGGACAATTACACAAATTTCATAGAAACAAATTATGCAGTCCTGAGCAATTCAAACATAACCCTTAAAGGATTCAACAGCACATTTAAAATATATCCTTACAACACCACATTTACTGTGAATGGCACTGCGATTTTTCTGTCTGCAATGCCAAGGGGAACTAATTACATAGAGTCTCTGACTTTAACTGTGCGTGTCAATTCATCTTTTGCAGGAGCTTGCGAAGGAGTTGTAAATGATGCAGGCTCTTTTCCTGCTGTATCAACTGTGTCAGTAACTTATATAAACATTACAGGAGGCTCATGTTCTCAGAGCGCTGCACTCAGTCCTATTGAGGATAATGGCAATGAAAACGGAAGACAGTTTTATCAGCAGCTTTCAAATCCTTCGGGAATAATAGAGACAAAATACGGCAGAATTAATGGAGCGGACGGAGTGATTTCAATATCTGCTTCAAACACGTCAGCAAACATATCGCAATTAGACATACAATACTCATTGATGAGCGAGAGAGTGGTTATTTTCGGAGGAAACATTTCCATAAACATTTCTTCAATGAGGAAAAATAGTTTGGCAACCTTGGGAGAGGAGTAACTTGATGATAAAAGAAGAAGAACTTAATAAATTAAGCCCTGAAGAAAGGGTTAAGAGGCTAAGGCATATCCTTGAATCAAGGAAAAGGGAATTTGCGCAAATAGAAGAACTCATTAAAAAATCTGAAAAGGAAGTGAATACAGACAAGATTGCGGCTGATGTTGCTCCAGAGCCGAGAACAATCAACATAACAAGCCTTTTTGAGGCTTCAGGAGGGCAGCTTGAAAGGGAAGTTGAAAAAAGCAATCCCAATATGTCCGAAGATGGGATGAGAACAGGCTATTCTGCTGCGCAGCAATACACGGATTATTACAGCCTGAAAAAAATTCTTCCATATGCGGCTTCAGGCAGTTTGACAGAAGAGCAGCTGCAGTCAATAGACAAAATAGGAGAAAGGCTTGAAAAATCAAAATACAGGCAGACTGTAAAAGAAATAGAGGACATTGTTACCGCAAGCAAAGCCACCTTAAGCAAGATTAGGAAATATGCAGGGCTTGATTGAGCAATAGTTAAATATCATTTTCCACTTGCTGATTATTCTTCAATAAACCTCCAGTGAAATGCACTGGTGGAAAATGAGAGCAGAAAATCCTGCCGAGCCCGAGAGATTCGGATTTTTTGACAAATTCCTGAAATTTTTTATACAGTCCTCATCTTTAGGTTGTACATTACCGGATCTACAACCTTCCATATTTTAAATAATTCCCAGTCAGCAGAACTTACTCCTCCAGTTGGCAGAGGCGATTCGCCCATCATTGAATTTCTGTATTTAATTGATTTTATGCTGTCGTCCATTACCTGCCTATCCAGCAGGAAAAAAGAGCCTTCTTTGTTTCCATGAGCCCCGCCTGAACTTCCGGAATCTTCGGGGTATGAACCTGCAGCCCGAAATATTCCAAAATGGCTGAAAAGTTTTTCGTAATTCGCGTAAGCAGCAGACGCTCCGCTTCCATAAGCCGCTTGTTTTTTTACTGCCCCATATCCTCCTTGGCCGGAATCATCTTCTCTTTCTGCCGGAAGATTGCTAAATTGCGCAGGCTCTGCACTATCTTCAGATTTCTCAGCAACTCTAAAATTTGAGAAAATATTGCTTAATATGGAAGACTTGATGTCAGCAGAAATTTTTTTATTTTCACTAACGCCATTTTCACTAATCTTTTCTTTTACTTTGACCTCTTTTTTATCAGAGATTCTCTTGCTCTCCAGTTCAAAAACTAAGTCTGCCAAAGTAATTTCCTTATTCGGTTTTTCCGGTTTATCCTCTTTTGTTTTCTCTTTCTTCATTCTATGCACTTTACCTATTGGATATTACATCCAATAGCTTCAGCTTATATATTTTTTGTTTTTCCCCGCGATTATATTCTGAACCCTGCGTATTGCACAGTTATAAAATAACTCTGGTGTTTGGTGTTCAACTAAAAAAATCTGATAGATATGCATATGAATTGGACACCCAAATTAAGGGTGCACATAATAAATCAATGGAAGATTGGAACAACTCCGGCAAGTGATATATCCAGAAACAGAAGAGTTCCAAGAAGAACCATACACAATTTAACAGAAAAATGCAAAATTAGCGATTTAGTTTACTGATATGGGAGAATAGCACAGGCAACTCTACTCGCTAATTTTCTTAATCATAAGAAACAGTTCATCAGATTTCACTTGTTTGGGAGACAGCAGTCCTCTTAGGTATCCTTCCGCAAAATAAATCTCAATAATACAGAGGTGGCATCCATATTTTTTTTCGTTGTAGTTCATTAAAATATTGATAGTGGATAGGTTATCATCAGGATTGATTGAAATGAATTTTTTAAATGAAAACATTTTTCTAAGTGTAAAGAAGCCAAGAAGATACAGGCAGATTTTCCTCACTTTAGACAGAACAAATTTATTTTTATTCTCTTTGTTGAACTCATCGGGATTATTCAAAAGAATACCAATAATCCAATTGTTCTTTATGGTAAATCTTGTTACTTTTTTAATGTCAGATTTTTCAATTTTAATTTTTTCTCTTGGAACTAATGCATTGATAAACTCAATCCGGTTTTGGTATATTTGTATAATTGGTCTGGAGTTAACACAGCCAATGTATCTTAGAAAGCCCCTTATGAAAAGTATCAAAAACCAAATAGAGATGATTATATAATAAATAGTCTTTCCTGAGGTAATGTAATAAATTAAAACAATGTTCATTAAATAAAGCATTCCGAAAAATACAAGATGCGCCTTTATCAGATTATTAGGTTTAAATTCTTTATATTGCATTTACATTAATAATCCTCTGCTACATATAAATTTTTTGCATACCATAACAGAAATCAAAAATGAAGTACTATTTCCTTTTTTCGCTAATCACATACCCTGACTCACATAAACCTTTCCTTAAAATTCTCAAAATAAATCAAAAGCATTGAAAGGATTATAGGCCCGAGAAATAATCCTATTGCCCCGAACATATTAACTCCTCCAACCACTCCGACTATCACAATTATCGGGTGGACATTCGCTTTCTTGTCAATAATTTTTATTCTTAATATGTTGTCTATTGTGCTTATTAAAAGAACACCATACACAAAAAGCCCTATTCCCTTATACATCAGTATGTAATCCTGAGAGAGATAGCCTCCCAAAACAAGATATAAAGATGCAGGAATCCAGATTATTGCAGTGCCTACGGCAGGCACCAATGCAAAAAAAGCAAGGACAACTCCCCAGAATATTGGGAGAGGAATTCCAAATAAATAAAATCCAAGTATTCCTACTGCGCCTTGGGCCATGGCAACAAAAAGCTGCGCAAAAATAATTGAATGGGTCACTCTTTCAAACTGTTGCATAAACCTCTCAATATTTTTTTTCCTGAACGGCAGCCAGTCCTTGATTTTGCTGATTATCTTCTCACCATCCCTGAACAGAAAGTAAGAAAGGAATACTGCAATTCCTGTCCCGAGTATCGCCTGAGGGATTTTTATCAGATAATCTGTAACATTCTTGAGTAACCACGAAAGAATTTTTTCCAAATACCTTCCAAATCCGAATTTTGAAAGCTTTTCCGCGCTAAACTTATCCAGATTGTTTATTATTGAGCACATCCTTGAGGCTTCATTTTTGCAGGTTATTCCTGTCAAAGAGCCGGTTTCAAGATTGACAGAAAGCGACTTTGAAAATTCAAAGGTCTGCTGGGTTATTTCAATGGCAAGATATGAAAATGGAATCATAAGGACAACAAATATTATGCTCATGGTAAGGATTATTGACCAGAAATCATACTCAATGCGCTTTTTTATTCTCCTGTACAGCGGGTAAGAGACATATGTGATTATAATGCTAGTCAGTATTATTGTCATAACAGGCTGTATTATCTTAAAAAAAAGATAAACTGCAAGGAGAAAGATTATGAAATGCCCCAAGTGCCCGTATTGCTTATTCTCTTTCATTGAATTTTTAGGTTGTTTGAATAAAGATTATGCGGCAAACTCAAAATTTAATTGATTTGAGCTTCTCAATTCTTTTTGAGGTTGGAGGGTGAGTCATAAAAAGGCTGAGCCATTGGACTTTTCTGAAAGGGCTTGAAATAAAAAGATGCGCTGTTGCGTTATTTCCGAATCTTAATGGATTGACTTCCACATTCTTTTCTATTTTCTGCAATGCGGATGCAAGCGCGCTGCCATTTTTAACAAACCTCGCTCCTGTCTCATCAGCAAGGTATTCCCTGCTCCTTGATATTGCAAGCTGGATTATCATTGCTATAAGCGGCGTAAGTATTCCAAGTATCAAAAGTCCGATTAGATTATTGCCTCTGTCATCTCTGTCTCCAAAGCCGAATATTGCGCTCCACCTCGCCATTGCGCCTGCATATCCTATCACGCCAGCTACTGCTCCTGCTAAAGTTGATATCAGAATATCCCTGTTCTTGATGTGGGCAAATTCATGGGCAATAACTCCCTTCAGCTCATCATCATCCAAAAGAGTTATGATGCCTTCTGTGGCGGCAACTACGGCATTTTTCGGATTCCTCCCTGTTGCAAATGCGTTTGGAGATTGGGAGGGAATTATGCAAACCTTCGGCATCGGAAGCCCTGATAATTTTGACACCTCTTTGATTATTTTGTAAAGCTTAGGATAATCCTGCTCTTTCGCTTCCTTTGCTCGGTACATCCACAGCACAATTTTATGGGAGAACCAGTAGCTGCCAAAATTCATAAGAACAACAAATATTATTGCAAAAATAAATCCCCCTTTTCCGAAAAGAGAGCCGACAAACAACAGCAGGGCTGTAAGTATCGCAAGAAGCATTGCAACCTTCAAATTATTTTTTAAGCTAATCATTTTTCAACAGCATATTGAGTTATTAAATCCAAACATTTATAGGTATTTAAAATTTTCTTTTTGAATAGTATCTCCGCTATTTATAAATCACCATTTTAAACAAAGTGTTCAACAATAAAAACAATCTCAATTTATTAACGTCCGTTTGATAAGTCTGTTTCCT
>Ga0209541_10008335_pt1 | contig 17110 bp, 18 predicted proteins | sample RifCSPlowO2_01_FD_184027 | JGI IMG/M metagenome (GOLD analysis project Ga0209541, IMG submission 184027) | Groundwater microbial communities from Rifle, Colorado - Rifle CSP2_plank lowO2_0.1 (SPAdes) (version 2) | ecosystem: Environmental > Aquatic > Deep subsurface > Groundwater | place...
AGAACTTTCCAGACGTTTGAACCATTAAGAGAACCATCTTTAGGGATATTTAAAGAATCATAAGCTTTTCCAGAAAATTGTTTTATTGATTCTTTAAAGCGTGATTGCTCTTCGGGAGAGATAAATTTGTATTGTGTTTTTGTTTGCATTTTATTATTAAGCTAATTGATTATAAAAAGATTTATTGATTAAATGAGTTAGATAAAACAAAAAATTACATCGCATGCGCTGGTGAAACCATGCTGCGAATCACTAAGATGATTGCTATGATCAAAATAATATTGACGAGGATTATCAAATAGATAAACCAGTTATCTCTAATATGCTCCAATACCGGGCTTAATTGATCAGTTTGCTGCGGCTCTTGTGAAACTGGAACAGAAACTCTTTGTTCTTTTCTTCCACCTTCATATGTTGTAACTATTGAAAATTCTTGATCTCCTTCAACATCTTCATTAACTTCTAAGATTATAACAGCATCTTTTGATTGCCCTGGGCCAATACTTAGTGTTTGAGGGTTAATTGAAACTACTTGTGACCAGTCTTCGTTGTTTGAAACACCGATAGTGAATGTAGATTCATTTGTACCAGTATTTCTAACGTTGACATTGATTAAAACTTGTTTTCCTGCTACAGCTTCAGGTGTTTCTTCATCTAATTCTGCTGAGATAATAACATTGTTTGTTGGTTGTTCAGCTTCGCAACCGCCTTCAACCCGGACAGATTGTGTGAATGAATCTTCTGATGTTATATCGTATTCATCATCGTTTTTGTCATAATCATAATGGGTTTTGAATTCTAATACATAGACTTTTTCTTTTGTGTTCATTGGAACATCAAATTCGAAATCTACCAATTCAGAATCGCCTTCATCAAAGTCTTCTCGAATTACCTGTTCTAAATTCAATCCAAGTTCTTTGTTAACTAATGTAACTTTAACTTGATCTTCATATTCTTCGTCTCCAATATTAGCTGCTTCTCCACTGATTTGTATTCTGTCTCCGCATTGAGCTGGAGATGGAGTAACCTTTATGTCTTGGAATATAACATGCTTTTCTTCTTCTGATTCTCTTTCACCAGTAATTGTTTGATAAAAGTCATTATCTAAATCTGATGATTCTGATGTGCACATAACATCTTCACCAAGATCATCGCTGAATACTTTAACTACTAAATTGTAATCGCCTGATTCAAAATCTGATGGGACATTAAAAGTAAATGTTGCTGTTTCTTCATCGCCATCGTCAATATTTCCTAAATCAACTTGTTCATCATCTAAATTTTCAACATCGCGGATTATGTTTTTTCCTTCTGCATTATAAATTCCTATTTCAACTGTAACATCTTTAACTCTTTCATCGCCTTCATTTGAAACTTCAACTTTGACTTCAATTTGATCTAAAGGTGACCATTCATCATCTTCGCCGTCAGAATTGCTTATTTCAATTTCTGTTATTTCTAAGTCAGTTCCTTTTTCTCCTTCTTCACAAAAAGAACTTGAGAAACTGATTGGGACATTAAGAGTGTCTTGCGTGTTAATGATATTTTTAACAACAATATTGCCAGTATAAGTTTTTCCGATACTTATTTCATTGTAATCAACATTTGCTTTTATTTTAATTATTTCAGTAGTTGTAATGTCTTCTACTATATACTTGTTATTTTGGAGGACAACGTTTGTTCCTGAAGCAGTAAAAGTTATCGGAACAGTATTATCCATAATAATAGTAGGGAAATCAACAGTATAGGTATATGTAAGTGTTTCGTTTGCAGGTTGAGGAGGTCTTAATGTAATTGTTATTTCATCAGAAGGTCCTGAGAATTTAGCTGTAGAAGGAATAACTGAATGGGCAGCAAATACTAACACTGATGACATTAAAAGTGCGAGTAATAACAACGTGAGTACTGTTTTTGTTTTCATTTTGTTATAATTCTGGAGTTATAACACCTTTTTAAACTTTGTTGTTTTAAAAAATATAGTTTTTTACCACTATTTTTTAACTAAAATATGTAAAATCTTGTCGCTAACAATTTCTTGTATACAGAAGATGGTAATAAAATTTCAGATTTATATTTAAAATTCGAGTCAAAAATTTTCTAAAAAAACCTTATCCTTCTAACAAATTATCTTTTGGAACGGGCTTTCTTTCAGGTGTTTTGTAAATTTCAGCAAATTGAGGAGTTACTATTATAACATTCTCTCCAAATCCTGCAATATGACCTTCTAATGCGTCTGCTGTTTTCTTTATTTTAGATATTGCACGCTTAAGTTCAATTAAATCTTTAGATCTTAATGGTTTGATATCAATGATTCCGATTGTAAACCCTTCGCGTAATGAATTTAATATAAAATTCACATCTTCAAAGCTTTTCAGAACAAATGGGCGTACCAAAACTTTAGATTTTTTTACTTCTTTACCTAAATCAATTTCAATATATTCTGGATCACCTTCATTCGATGAAAACGCTCTTTTTATCTTGTCGAAGATCATAGGGAAAAAGTAATCGAGGAAGTTTATAAAGATTTCTATATCTTTTTGATTATTTTTGGTCAGTCATCTTAGAGTTTTCAAGTCTCTCATTTGAGCTTGCCTTTCTTATAAATCTGTTTCTCCATACACATTTGCAGTATTTTTTCCGCCTCGTTTTCCATTGATGAAATCCAGAGAGTAAGATGACTTCAGTTATATTCGTTAAGCCGTTTAACTCCAGTCTATTAATTAACAGTAGAAAGAACCGTATCTTTATTTTTCCAATGAAAAAACTATCATAAATAAAAATAAAAGAGATACTATTTTATTTTTTTTAGTACTTCATTACGTAATTCTTCAGCTTGTTGAGTCAATGTATTTTCCTGTTTTTCTATAGATTTTAATCGTAAGTTCACTAAATCTTTTCGTTTCTCAAGTTCTTCCTGTATTTTTTTATTATTTGATTTAATCATTATATTCCCAAATATCTTATAGACCTCATCGTTCGCTTTTCCTAATTCTGATAATGCATTTTCTGCTTCGATAAGTTCCATTTGAAAGACCTGTTTTTGCATCAGCAAATTATTCAAATTTTGCTCATACATTTGCATTTCCTTAATTTTTTCTTGAGTTTCTTTATCAAATTCCATTTTTATAAAACAATGTTTCCTAACAATAACTTTCAATTGCAAGAAACCTTAAATTAATTTAAACAGCCTTTATTTTGACAACGTGTTTTCTTGGCTTATAAAATATTTTAGATCTGCAAAACGGGCAGAGAAATCTTTTTTCCAAAGCTGCGCTTGATATTTTTTTCCCACATTTAAAACATTTATACGTTGTCATGTTGAATATAATTTTTTTAATTATTTAAGTTTATTGTTTCGCTACTTGAGACATGCCCTTGTCATCGCTTCTCAAGAAAAATACTGAACCGGTGAATTTTTTGCCGCATTTATTGCACTGCCAAATTCCTTTAGATAATCGTTTTGCAACGCCATTACAGAAAATGCAATGTTGTTTTTTTCTTTGAATAGATTCTAGATCAGCAATTTTTGTTCTTACTCGTCGACCATATCGAGCGCCAAATCTTCCAGATGCTTTAACTTTTTTTGTCTTCATTTTATTCAATTTTATTTTCTAATGTGTTTGAAAATTGTTCTTGTTTTTCAGGTTTAGTAATATAACGCATAATCAGGCCAGTTGTGCCGATAACTAAAGATGCGGGCATATAATCTGATTCTTGGGTAGCCAATGAATATAGACATCAACTTGCTCCGATAGCCACGAACATATTTGTCACGGTATTAAATGATTTTTCTGCAAATGATTTGTAATCCATATTAATTGGTTAGTTATTTTGTTTTTAAATGTTTTTATTTAAAATTGCTCGATTAGCAACATGGGGCAGCCAGCTCACAAGCCTGCTCGGATATCATTTTTTTATTCTCCTTTGCAAACTTGTCCAGGATTTGAACTAAATGAAGATGTTTTTAATCCGGCAAAGATTGTTTCGCTATACTCCACAATCTATGGGGCTGCCCGGATTTGAACCGGGGTCGCAAGCTCCCAAAGCTCGAAGGCTAACCAGACTACCCCACAGCCCCAACGAAATTAAAAGAATTAAATAATTTATAAAGCTGTTGGAAAAATTATTTTTTCTTCTCAGCTTTTGCTGCGGGTTTTGCAGCAGCTTTCGCAGCTGGTGCTTTAGCAGCAGGAGTCTTAGCAGCAGGAGTCTTAGCAGCAGGAGTCTTAGCTGCATCTGCTTTAGCCGGAGCTTTTGCCGTTGCCGTTTTTGCAGCTGTAGCCGGAGTTTTTTCTCCTGGCTTTGCTTCAGCTTCTGTTTTCGCAGCTTCAGTTGCTTGAGCAGCTGCGGCAGCTGCGGCAGCTTTAGCTTCTTGTGCTGACTTAAGATCATTAAAATATTTATTTAATGCAGCCCTTTTTTCAGAAGTTGGCTCATTTTTTTCTGCAGAAATTTCTTTATTATATTTTCCCTCATTCACTTCTGAAATTAATTCGTTTGCATTTTTATTTTCAACCATAATTCCTACAGATGCGCATGTTCCTAATACTGATTTAACTGCAGCTTTCATATCTTTTTCCAACATATTGCCTTTTTTAATTTGCGCGACTTTTATTACATCTTCGATTGCTATGTTGCCGACTTTAACTTCGGAAATTTTTGCTGAACCTTTTTCTAATTTTAATTCATTTTTTAATAATTCAGCAGTTGGTGGAGAAAATGTTTTAATAATAAAATCTTTAGTTTTCTCATTAATATCAAGCTCGACTGGAACTTTCATTCCTTTAAATGATCTTGTTGACTCGTTTACTTTAGAAATAACTTTTCCAATATTTACACCTAATGGACCTAATTGCTGTGCGATAGCTGGGCCTGGTTTCATATCTCCGCCTTCTATTAATAATTTTATTATCATTCTCGTATGGAAACCTAAGGTTTCCCTAACAAGTCACCCTTCCTCAAGATGACTTTAAATTTATTTATGAATTTCATTGTTTTACATTAAAACTGATTTATTTAAACTTAACTAATAATCGTCAGGAATTAAACTTCCTGGTGATTCGTCGGTACCCATATTGAATCCTGGAGAGTCTCCCAATGGCGTATCGGAATCATATTCTTCTTTTTGATCGTCTTTAGATTCACCTTGTGCTTCTTCCTTTTCTCTTCGAATTACTTTAACGTTATCTAATTTTACTGTTACTGGAATTGGAACTACTGCGGCAAGTAAAGTAACGACAACTTCGCCTTTAGATTTGTCAACTCGCAACACTTTAGCTTTTTCTTTCTTAAATGGTTCGCCAATTATTTCAACAATATCTCCTTTTTCGATATTAATCTCTTCTAATACCGGCTCAATCATATTTTTTATTTCTTCATATGAAACGGTTTTTCCGACGATACCTTTAACGTATGGTAAATTGTAAGCTGCTTCCTCTGCATTTTCTCTATCTTCAGCTTCTAGAAAAATATAACCTCGTAATCCATGAGGTCTAGATAATGAAAAAACTTGCAATTCTTTCTTGTGAATTTTATCTGAGATTAATTCTAATGCTCTATCTTCTTTGTTCGTCGTGACTTTTATTATGAAAATCATACTCGTATGGAAACCTAAGGTTTCCCTAACAAGTCACCCTTCCTTATGATGACTTTAGATTTAATTTTTGATTTCATTCTGATTAATGTAAGCTCGGCTCAGTGATTGAAACTGAGAAGCCGATGAAAGTATTTAAGAATTTGGGTTTATAAATTTTTTGGAAATTTTGGCTTTGTGTGGAGTCCTAATATTATTTCGCTTTTTTATTTATTTTCTTTATCATATTTTTTACTTTATTATGAGAATTTGCCCATTCAGCATAGGCATTCCACCCTTGAAAGCTTTCGATAAAATTTTCATAGTTTATCTTTCCTTCATTTAATAGCTTTATCTTCGTTTCCATATTCCTTATATTTCTTTTTCTCAATAATTTGTAGTAATAAAAATTTCTGAAACCGACAAAATCGATTCCTCGAGAAAGAGGGATTATGTGAGATTTTTCTGGATGCAATTCAATTTTTAATTTTTGTCTGAGAAAATTATTTATCTCTTGTTTCCATTGTTCTAACTGTTGTTTTGATTTATGTATTGCGACAAAATCATCAACATAGCGAATATAATAATGCACTTTTAATTGATGCTTGATAAAATAATCAAGTTCATTTAGATATACATTTGCGAAAAATTGAGAGGTTAGATTGCCAAGAGGCATTCCGATTCCTGCTCGCCCCCCCCATTTTCAATAATCTTTTCTATAAGCCTCAATACTTTTTCGTCAGTTATTTTTCTTTTGATAATACCAAGCAAAATCTCATGCTTGACTTCATGAAAATAATGCTTAATATCTGCTTTTAATACAAAACAAGGAGCAGTATTATTTTTTGAGACTTTTCTCGCAAATGTATCAAATCGTTGTATGGCAAACAAATTGCCCTTACCTTTTCTGTTTGCGCATGAATCATAAATAAAGGTTGGATCAAATATAGGCTCCAACAATCTTACTAATGCATGATGCACAACTCTATCTCGAAAATCCGCTTTTGAAATTTTGCGTGTTTTTGGATCGCGCAAAGTAAAGGACTCTAATGGTTGAGGTATATAAGATTCATTTTTTAATTCATCATGCAATAGTTTCAGATTATAGGTCAGGTTCTCTTCAAATTCCTGTATATAATTTATTTTCGTTTTTCCCTTTCGCGCTTTTTTCCATGCAAGAATTAAATTTTTTAGAGAAAAAATTTTATCGGAAAAGTTATTGTACGTTTTCATTGTATGCCTAGTATTCTGGGCCATTCTGCCATGATCATTCGAGTTCGCAAGATGATCATCATTCGAGTACATATCACAATCATCGTTCACATAAAGCCTCGACAACCAAATAGCTCATTTACTTTCTTATCACCATCACTTCAATTTTCATTAATTACTCATTGTCGTGATTGCATTTTATGACTTAAAATCAACCAAAATGTGCTATAAATGAGCGTGTGGCCCAGCTTACTTCGAAGTACTAGGGATATAGAGAAGAATATTTGATTTTTATAACTTTCCTGTTTGTAAATAGCGTAGTGCTTTTGAAAATTTTTCTTCAATTTCTAATTTTTGCTTTTCTGCTTCTTGTTTCAGTTGTGAAATGTAAATTTCAAAAATTTTTTGTACGCCTTCGGCGTCACTAACGACGACCACTCTGCCAAGATCATACGAGCTCGCAAGATGAACAACATACGAGCCCAAGTCACAATCAACGCCCACATAAAGCCACGACAACCCATCTTCTCGCGCATAGAATGTTATTTCTCCTTTTTTATCAAAATCAATGGAATAATCCTCATTAATTCTAGTGAATTTTTTCCTATTATTTTTATGATGAAAGTCCTTAGCCTTTATTACTTCTATATCATTGTCAACAAGAAACGATAACCCATAATCAGATTTTTCATCCCGTTTAATGCCTAAGCCTTTAACGATATACGGATTATCAAAGTTTGTTAAATGTAAATCTTCAGCTAATTTTTGTGCAAGATAATTATTGTTTGAAAATAAATCTCCATTGCTTCTCAAGATAACTTCTCTTCCATCTTCATACGCTCCTCGTAAATTCATGCCATTATCTGTCGCTGAATATATTTCAGGAATTGTTGCTGTTCTTATTCCTATTTGATTTAACCAGAGAACTTTCCAGACGTTTGAACCATTAAGAGAACCATCTTTAGGGATATTTAAAGAATCATAAGCTTTTCCAGAAAATTGTTTTATTGATTCTTTAAAGCGTGATTGCTCTTCGGGAGAGATAAATCTAATTTTAGGATATTTTTCTCGTTCTTCTCGGAGAATTAATCGCACTTCGTCCATAGTAATTTTATCAAAACTGATTATTTAAATCTTTCTATTAGTAACTCCTATTAAAAAGTAACAAATTTGTTCGACATAGAATTAGAAGAAAATTTTACGACAAACCAAAATAACCCATTATCATCGCTATGACAAATCCTATAACTCCTACTAGAAGCAAACCTATTGCAGAAATTTTTGCAACGGTTGTAAATTCTTTTTTATCTGGCTTTTTTAATAACTGCCAAACTCTAACACATTGCTTAAAAAATGAATTTAGTTTGTTTATCATAATATATTAGTTATTAAGAGGTTTTTAAAGATTTTGAATTATTCAAAAACTATTCGAGCGTCAACAACATATGCTTCTTTATTGTTTATTATGAAAGGGTTTATGTCAAGTTCTTGGATAGGTTGTTTATATAAATTTGAAACCTTTACTAAAATCTCTGCTAATTTTGATTTGTTGATTTTATTTCCGCGAGATGAAAAAATATCGTTGTATTTTAATTCATATATCATTTCTTCGGCATCTTCCATCGAGATTGGGCATTTTCTGATTACTACTTCTTTTAAAATTTCAGTGTAGATTCCTCCAAGCCCAAATACAATAACTCGGTTAAAGACTTGATCTTTTTTAATTCCAATAAGAAGTTCAATTCCTTCATAATAATCTTGTGCTAAAATTCCTTCAATTTTTATTTTGTGTTTTTTAGCTCTCTGTAATAATTCATTGTATGAATTCTCTAATTCATTTTTAGTTGAGGTTATTATGACGCCTTGGATTTCTGTTTTATGAATAGCATTATTAGAAATTATTTTTAAGACTGTTGGAAAAGATTTTACTTTTTCTAAATTAGCTTTGTTTTTTATTAATATGCTATTTGCTACAGGAACATATTTTTTAAGAAATTTTTCAGCCTCGTATTCATTCAACACCTTTTTCACTTTATAACGAGGAATATATTCTTTAAATAAGTTGAGGGGATTACTTTTATATATTTAGAAACGCTTTTCTAATCATAAAAAGGTGATTATGGAAAAGATTATAGAAAAATTTGATGTGCCTTATTTGCAAATCCTGGATGAAAATGGAAATTGTGATGAGAAACTTAAACCTTCTATTTCTTTAGAAATGATTAAGAAAATTTATTCTCTATTAATTTTAACGCGAATATTTGATGAAAAGGCCTTGTCTTTGCAAAGACAGGGGAGAATTGGGACGTTTCCGCCTATAAAGGGGGAAGAAGCTTGTCAAATTGCGTCAGCAATATTAATGGAAAATGGAGATATGGCGTTTCCTGCATTTAGAGAACATGGAGTGTATATTACCCGAGATTTGCCTATTGAAATGCTGTTTCAATATTGGGGAGGTGATGAACGAGGTATGAAAATCCCAGAAAAAGTTTCTGTCTTTACAGTTTCAATTCCTGTCGGCACCCATATACTTCATGCAACTGGAATGGCAATGGGATTTAAGTTTCAAAAAAAGAAAAATATTACTTTAACTTATTTTGGAGAAGGCGCGACTTCAGAGGGAGATTTTCATGAAGCGATGAATTTTGCTGGCGAATTCAAAGTTCCAGTTATATTTATATGTCAAAATAATCAATATGCGATTTCAACACCAGTACGCGAACAGACTGCTTCACAAACTGTTGCACAAAAAGCAATAGCATATGGATTTCCTGGAATCCGCGTCGATGGAAATGATATTTTTGCGGTTTACAAGGCAACGCAATTAGCTATTCAACGCGCGAGAGCTGGAAAAGGTCCAACTCTAATAGAATGTTTTACTTACAGATTAGGAGATCATACTACCTCTGATGACGCGAAAAAATATCGAGGTGATGTTGAGCTAAAAGAATGGGAGAAAAAAGATCCAATAATTAGATTTGAAAAATATTTGACCTCAAAAAAAATTTTAAATCAGAAAGAAATTGCTTCTGAAAAAAATAAAGCTACTAAAAAAATTGAGGAGTCTGTTAAAAGGTATGAAAAAATTCAGCCTGAAAACAGTGAGGAGATTTTTAAGTATACTTATGCGTCGATGACTGAAGAACTAAATGAACAGTTAGAGCAATTCAAAAAAGAGGTTATATGAAATTGGAAGATATGATAATTAAAGATATAGGGAAAACGGATTATTTACAAACGATTAGATTGCAAAAAAGTTTAGTTGAAAAAAGAGCAGATGGAGAAATACAAGACATGATTTTATTTAGCGAGCATTTCCCAACAATTGATTTTGGATCTGCTGTAACCCATAATACATTTTCAAATTTATTATTAATTGAAGTCAGAAAAAAATATGAGAATAATGATATGAATTCAATTTTAAAATTTCTGGAATCTAAGGGGATTTTATTTTCTGAGACAGTTAGAGGCGGCGGCGCGACATATATTGGGCCGGGACAGATAATGGTCTATCCAATTATTGATTTAAAGGAAAACTTTGGTAATTCATTAGCAGTCAGCGAATATAAGGAAGCTATTGATAGGATTATGTTAAATGTATTGCAATCTTTTGGAATTCCAGCTGAAACATTTACAGTTGAAAAAATTCTGGGTGAATCTTCGATGAGAAAGGATAGGAAAGATATCTGGATTACACAAAATAATAAGCACTATAAGTTGGGCGGAAAGGGAATAAGAGTAACTCAGGGCATCGCACATCATGGTTTTAATTTGTATTTGAATGCCGAGAGCATATCTGGATTTCGGTATATTAATGCATGTGGGTACACTCCTGAAGAACTAGGCGTAACCAGTATCGAACATCTATTAGGAAAAAAAATTGATCGAGAGGAATTTAAGACAAAAATAGTTTCGGAGTTTTATCAACAATTGAGGGAGAGATATGCAATTAAACATAATTGAAGCTATTAACCTAGCTTTAAAACAAGAAATGAGGAAAGATAAATCAGTTATACTCATAGGAGAAGATATTGGCGAGGATGGAGGAGTTTTTAGAGTAACCGATGGACTTGCAAAAATTTATGGAAATGAAAGAGTCATTGATTCGCCTTTATCAGAATCTGGAATAATTGGTACTTCTATTGGGATGGCATTAACTGGTTTGAAACCCGTCGCTGAAATTCAATTTGAAGGATTTATTTTTCCAGCAATTGATCAATTAATAAATCATGCGTCTAGAATTAGGAACAGGTCTCGAGGAAGATTTAACTGTCATCTTGTTGTGAGATGCCCTATTGGAGGCGGAATAAAAGCTTTAGAACATCATTCAGATTCTCCGGAATCTTATTTTATCCACACTCCGGGATTAAAAGTAGTTATTCCATCTTCACCCTATGAAGCAAAGGGTCTTTTGATTTCTGCTATCAGAGATCCTGATCCAGTTATTTTTTTCGAGCCTAAAAAAATTTATCGTGCGATTAAAGAAGAGGTACCAGAAGAGGAATATACTATTCCATTGGGAAAAGCGAAAATTGTTCACGAAGGATCAGACCTGACTATGATTAGTTATGGATCTGCGATTAAAACATGCAAAGAAATAGTTGAAACAGCATCAGAGTCTATCGAGTTAATTGATCTACGAACATTATCCCCTTTAGATACTGACACGATTATCGCTTCGGTAAAAAAAACTGGAAAAGTTGTGATTGTTCACGAAGCGCAAAAGACATTGGGATTTGGGGCAGAGATTATAGCGAGGATAAATGAAAAGGCGTTTTTTAGTTTACAAGCGCCAATTGAAAGAGTAACTGGCTACGATATAATTGTTCCACTACCAAAATCTGAACAATATTATCATATTAATAAAAGCAGAATTATAAATGCTGTAAAAAAGGTGATGTCGAATGCCATTTGATTTTATATTTCCCGATGTTGGTGAAGGGATTCAGGAAGGAGAAATTGTGAAATGGCTCGTCAAGGAAGGAGATGTTGTAAAAGAGGATCAAGCTTTGGTACAGATTGAAACTGATAAGGCGGTTGTGGACTTACCATCTCCAAAATCTGGAGCCATATTAAAAATAAATTTTAGTGAAGGGAAAAAGGTAAAGGTTGGTGAAAGCCTTGTTCAGATTGGAAATAATGTCGAGAAAATTGAAATAAAAAAAAATAAAATAGAAGATAAAAAAATTAAAGAGACTAGCTCTAAAAAAGGTCAATCTGTCGTCGGTGAACTTGAAGAAGCTGAGGAACAAGAAATAGTAAAAGAAGTTATTAGAACGCCAAGTGTTTCATCAAAAATACTTGCGTCGCCCGCCTTGAGAAAAATAGCTCATGATAATAATATTGATTTAACCAACATTCGTGGTTCTGGAGAAGATGGAAGAATTTTACAATCTGATTTAAAAATTAATTTATCTAATTCTTCACCTCTCAAAGGGATTAGAAAAACAATTGCTGAGGCAATGATGCGTTCTCTTCATAATACCGCACAGGTTACTATAATGGATGATATTGATATAACTGAAATTTGGAAAATAAGGGATAAAGAAAATAAGAAACTTATGAAAAAAAAGAAGAAATTAACATATATGCCGTTTATAATTAAGGCGGTTATTTCAGCTTTGCACGATGTTCCGGTTATTAATTCTAAGTTAGATAATGAAGGTATTCAGAAATTAAAACAAATAAACATAGGAATTGCAGCTGATAGCGAACATGGTTTGTTTGTTCCGGTTATAAAAAATGCTGAACATAAAAGTATTTTAGAGTTGGCAGATGAAATTATGATTTTAGCGAACAAGGTTAAAGAAAGAAAGATTAGCTTAGAGGAAATGAAAGAAAGCACATTTACGCTTACAAATTATGGATCTGTGGGCGGAAAATACGCGACACCTATTTTAAATTCAAATGAAGCTGGAGCTTTAGGGATAGGAAAAATTTTTGATGCGGCTGTCCCAATTAAAAATAAAGTTAGAATAAGAAAAATTTTGCCACTATCTCTAACTTTTGATCATAGAATTTTAGATGGTGGAGATGCTGCAAGATTTATGTTACAATTAAAAAATTTTTTGGAAGACCCAGACAATTTACTGATGGAAATACGATAACTATAATTTTATTTTTCTGATTAAGTTCTGTATGCGATTATGAGAATTTGCCCATTGTGCATAGGCATTCCATCCTTGAAAACATTCGATAAATGTTTCATAACTTATCTGTCCATCATTCAGCATTCTTATTTTTTTCTCAATAGTTTTATATTTCTTTTCCTCAATAACTTGTAGTAATAAAAATTTCTGAAACCAACAAAATCTACTCCATTCGATAAAAGAACAGTACGTGATTTTTCTGGATGCAATTCTAGTTTTAATTTTTCTTTTAAAAAATTGTTAATTGCAGATTTCCATGCTTCAAGTTGCGATTTTGAGTTATGCAACACGACAAAATCATCAACATAGCGAATATAATAATGCACTTTTAATTGATGCTTGATAAAATAATCAAGTTCATTTAGATATACATTCGCAAAAAATTGAGAGGTTAGACTGCCGAGCGGCATGCCAACCGGATTCCCTCCAGAGAAGCTCGTTCGCCCCCCCCCATTTTCAACAATTTTCTCAATTAATTCTATTATTTTTTTATCGGCAATTTTATTTCTGATTATTTTTATCAGAATTTCATGCTTCACTTCATAAAAATAATGCTTAATATCTGCTTTTAATACAAAGCAAGGAGCTGTATTATTTTTTGAAACTTTTCTGGCAAATGTTTCAAATCGTTGTATAGCAAATAAATTTCCTTTACCTTTTCTGTTCGCGCATGAATCATAAATAAACGTAGGATCAAAAATCGGTTCAATTACTCTTACTAATGCATGGTGCATAATTCTATCTCTGAATTCAGCTTTTGAAATTTTTCTCGTTTTGGAGTCGCGAATAACGAATTTTTTCAGCGGAGATGGTTTATAGGATTCTTCCTGCAACTCTTTTTTTAATTGCAGTATATTTTCTCTAAAATTTTCTTCAAATTTCTGCACATAATTTCTTTTTGTTTTTCCTTTTCGCGCTCTTTTCCATGCGAAAATTAGATTTTTATTAGAAAACAGTGTTTCATAGAGGCAGTTATATGTTTTCATTCTCTTTTTAAAGAGCCCTTTGAGCTATTCCGAGCGATTCATTCGAAGCACCAGGATCCCCTCTGCAACCCAGGCAAGCCCCACCCGAATCAGCAATGAACCACGCGACCTGTAGCACATTCATCCTTGTAATTACTGTTCACTTTTTTCTTACTGAATTCTTCAGTATTTTATGACTTAAAATTAACTTCAACAATGTGCTGATCAAAAAATTTTATTTTTTGTGTGAATATGCGTGTAGCCCAGATTGGTTTCCTAGGATAACAAATGAAGGGCACATAATAAAAGGTATATTTTTATAAAAATCTTTCTTTCCCCTAAATTTTTTGCGCGTTTGCTTCGCAAACTTCTCTCATTTCCACTCGCTATTTATTTTCATTTTGACTCGCGGAAATGCTCGCGAATAACCCGAGAGACCCACCTGAATAACCAGGATCCCTGTCGCAAAACAGGCCAACCCCAACCGAATCAGCATCGAACCTCGCGACTGATTTATTATCTTTCATCGGTGCCCAATAATACAGATTTCCTTCTGCTATAGTAGATTTCGGTAACCCATGATTATTTGCAGTCTGTAACCAATCATGCATATAAATTCCAGGTGTTTTATTTTCTGTTAAATAATCAGTTAACAGCTCTTTATTTTGAGGAGTTAATGTTCCACTCACTGTTCGATGATTATAATGGATATACAATTCTTTTCCTTTTACTTTAAAGTCAGCATCAAGCCATTCAGCTCTATTGGGATTTCGTACTTCAGTTATTTCGTTAAAAATTTCTTTTAGTTGAGTGGCTGGAATTTTTTTGCCATTCCCATCAACAGCATCTCCTGATTTCAATAACAAAAGAAAATCAGCAAATTGCCTGAGATCGAGAACATATCCTCCTAACGATGCTGTTAATGACATTGCTTGAAACCAATTTATATTTCCAATATACTCTTTTCCATTGTTTTCTCTTGCAGTATTTGAAACTTGCAATCCTAAGGTTTGAGCAGCTGCACTTACTTCAGGAGTTGCTCCAAGTCTATGCATGGAAACGCAGCAGTCATCGTACATAAAATCATTATATTTTTTTCCGGGAAGAAAAATATATTCTTCAGGATTTTTCAGCTCTGTTGCTGATATAACTGGAGTTTTATTTTCTTCTGAATCATTTTTTGAGGAACTTTCTAAAACTTTCTCTAATGAACCTGCTATCGATTTTCCCATGAAATTTTTTGGTAGGTGTATCATTGTCGTGTAAATCTCCTATAGGTATCTTTTGCTATGTTTACCATTAATCGTGATAATGCATCTCCAGAGGTAACGTACATCACCGGCACATTCCAGGATTCTAAATCCTGCGTAAAATCTGTCTTATCATTTTCTGCTCCAATTTGAATATGCGCATAAAAATTATTTTTAGCAATATCCTTAAAAGTAGCTTTTTCAGAATCCCAATTTTTAATTGCTCCGTCAGAAATAGATAAGACAAAACTTTCTCTTCCCCGTAATGCAGTGATTAAAATACTGGCATCCAAACGTGTTCCCCCCCATTCAGGAAAAAGCGCTTTTTTTCGCAATTGATCTAATTTGAAAAAATCAGATTCTCCGAATCGAGTTGAGCTTGAAAATAAGGATAATCCGTGATTAATATACTGCGCAACACCTTGCCGTTGTAAAAAATTTTCGATTCCATAAAATCCTAACAAGGCATAATGATACTTGCTGTTATCTCCCCACGGGATAAAGGAGGTTTTTCCAATATTGCGTGGATTTCCACTTCCATCTGTTTCATTCCTAGGATTTAATCGCATACTTCCTGAATTATCTAACATCACTAATTTGAAATCAGGAAAACTTTTTTGTTGATGTTTAAATTTTGCACGTACTGTTAATGGTTCATGTTCATAGGCAAAGGTTAAGCCACCTCTTCCCAACATTAATTTTGAGACTTTTATTCTTGTTGTATCATCTTTTTCAGCATCAAATGCCCTATAAGTCAACGGAGAGATATGCAATGATTGCTGTCTTGTCATTGCCTCAACACTAACAACAATAGGTTTTGCCAATAGTTTGTACAAGGAATCTAATTGTTCATAATTTGTTATATTTGTTGAAGGCTTTTCATTATTTCCATATCTACCGAATGCAATTGCTTCTTTTCCTTCTCCTGTTGGCATTTTTTGTTCAATTCCATTTCCTGCCTGTTTATTCTGATCTCCTTGTCCACTCTCTCCTTCTGAAAAAAATGCAGATAATTTTTCTTGCGGCGGCGTTTCTAACAACTCCGCTAAATCCCTGGCAAATTGTCCTGCCATTCTCCGCCAATTATGGCGTTGAAACAAGACAGAGGTATCCTGGATATTTTCTTGCAACGATAAATTATTGATTACTTTTTTCATCGCAGTGGTAACTTTTTTGCTTTTTGAATAATGTCGTTTAAGCAATGCACTATCGAGGGTATCTCCCCATAGATGCATATTTAATTTGACGAATGCTTCATAAAACGGCGTGTAATGATTGAGTTTTTTTTCTTTACACGCAATACCTTGATCATCCCAAAATAATACCTGCCCTGAAAAATCTCCGTTAAATTCTTTGCATCGTGGATTAATAATCATATCTTCAAATGCGTTTGCAACATATGATGAATATTGTTTTTTATCGTCAGGAAGCGCTTGATTTACTGATTCTAAAATTTTATCATGCCAATAAATATCATACGGACATCCTTTTTTAGAGTCAACTGGCAATTCCCAATGCGCAGGTTCATGCAAAATACCAACATGCGTCAATAAAACTTCCAATCCATTTTCTAGGTTCTTTTTTCGTGCATACGCTTTTTGTCTTTTATCTCGAACAGGATCAAATCCTCTTTTCACTGAAATTTCAATATTCCATCCTTCAGGAGAAATATGCGCTGAAACATTTTGGTCCGCTTCATCATACACTTTTAACGTTAAGCTTCCTCCAACTAATCCTATCTTATTTTTTTGTTCTCGTAATTTTTGTTCAATTTCCTTGTAATCAACAAATCCTCCAGGATTTGGTGAGTCAGGAAAATTTTTTCCTGAATTAATTTGTTGTTGTGTCATGTTTTTATTTTCCCCTAAATTTTTTGCGCGTTTGCTTCGCAAACTTCTCTCATTTCCACTCGCTATTTATTTTCATTTTGACTCGCGGAAATGCTCGCGAATAACCCGAGAG
>Ga0209541_10008336_pt1 | contig 17109 bp, 21 predicted proteins | sample RifCSPlowO2_01_FD_184027 | JGI IMG/M metagenome (GOLD analysis project Ga0209541, IMG submission 184027) | Groundwater microbial communities from Rifle, Colorado - Rifle CSP2_plank lowO2_0.1 (SPAdes) (version 2) | ecosystem: Environmental > Aquatic > Deep subsurface > Groundwater | place...
AGACTCCGGCTGACGCAGCAGGAATTGATTTAAAGTTGGGCAGAAAGAAATTATTAAATCTCATAAAGTACAGGGCAAAGACAAAGATGACGATAAGATGACAATACCTAATTCTAGAAAGCTTTAAATACAAACAAGGATTACTAAATTAACAATCGTTAAGTGAGGTGTTTTTATGGACAACGGAGGTATAGGAACTTTGGTTGGTGGTTCTCTATCAGCAGGTTTAGGCCTGTTAGTGGGGGCAAGTGCTCCTGTAATAGGAGGGCTTGCTATACTTGGCTCATATATTGGCCACAATGTAGGTGACTCACATCATTACTCACCAAAATATAGTTAGGAATAAGTGGAGGTTTTAATATATGCTTGAGTCCTTTTTGGTTACTTCTCGTGAAACATTAGAGGCAAGCCTTGTTGTTGGCATTGTCCTTGCTTATCTTAATAGAACGAATAATCAACAGTATAAGAGAACGGTTTATTATGGAATTATATTTGGCGTGATTACAAGCATATTGTCTGCTTTTGTCTTTACATTCTTCTCAAGCGGATTTGAAGGAATGGCAGAGAAAGTTTTTGAAGGAGTAACTATGATTTTGGGCGCCTTGTTGCTTACCACAATGATATTTTGGATGATACAGCAAAGGCATATTTCAAAAGAGATTGAGGGAAAGGTTGGAAAGCATTTGATGGCCGCACAGCCGTTTTTCTCACATTTTGGGATTTTTATGCTAATTTTCATAGCAATTATAAGGGAAGGCATTGAAACTGTGATATTCCTTAATGCTGTGAACTATGCAAGCGGAGTAAACTTTATTGGAGGGACTTTAGGAATTATTGTTGCTGTCTTTGTTGGCTACTTATTTTTTATAAGCACAAAAAAAATAAATCTAAAAAAATTGTTTAATATCAGCAGTGTTTTGTTGGTATTGTTTGCAGCAGGCTTAGTTGCTCATGGCATTCATGAGTTTGAAGAAGCAAAACTTGTTAATGGAATCATCACTCCTCTATTTGATATAAACCCTAATGTAAACCCAGACGGGACATATCCTGTACTTCACGAAAAAGGCTTGGTTGGAAGCTTTTTGAAAGGCCTATTTGGGTATAATGGAAATCCTAGTTTGCTAGAGGCAATTGCTTATCTATCTTATTTGGCTTTGATTTTCTTCTTGTATAAGGGGATAAAAGGTTCTAAGACAAGCGTGAGCAGTTGAAAGATATTAAAGTAAATTATATAGTTATATTACTCACTTGATAAACCTCCAAATGCACTTGGTCTATCTTGAACCATTCTGGAGTGTTGTTAATCCTATAATTCACAGTATTTTGCGTGCCAAAATAGACATAGTCAACAATGCTTCTGTCTTTAAGCGGCAGGCCTTGCTGCTGGAATTTGGCCAAGTTCACAAGGCTCTCAATGCCAAATGTTGAGTTGCCTAAGTTGCCATTAATTCTCATTAGAAAGCTAGGTGAGTCATTGTGCGCTATATAGTATGAGTGGTTTGTATGGGCTAAAAGGTTTGTGACATCACCGTTCACAACAAACTGGGTTATGTTTGATTTTGCTATTGAATTAGTTATTCTGCCTTTGCTGTTTATGACATAAAGCGGGTCCTCAAACCCAGTTATATCAACCCTAGTTGTCAAATATCTATCTCTAATCCATGAGCTTGTATTTCTCTTGTCCCTTATGTCCAAAGTTAAATTCAGTCCAATGTCAACAGACCATTCATCACTTTGGCTTAATCTAATCTCGTTTATAGTAAAGTTGAATGTTATGTCTATCTTTTTTGACTCTGCTGAAATCTTGTTGGCCCAGTCAGTAAAAGTTGAGTCTTGCATAAGGCTCATTGGGTATCCATTGATGGTTCCGTTAAGGAAGGACTCTTTGAACCTTAAATTAACATCGTCTATGAATGTTCCATTAGCCGCTATAAACTCGTTAAAGCTTAATAAAGTCCTAAATCCCGCTATATAAGCGCCTTTTTCAATATCCTTTTCAACATCTTTGATGAAAGAATTGACAGTTTCAATCCTTGTTCCTATGACATCCATCCTATCGCTTAGCTTATAGGTGCTGTAAGCGCTGTAAGTGGCAATTATAACCAATGTCAAAGCGATTGCAGCTGTTGTATAAAATATGCCCCTTTTTTTTTGTTTCATCGCAGTGCTCTCCTATCTATCATCATATAATCAATAAAACTTTTATTCTCATTCCCAAACTCTTACCTCGATTATCGCAGGCCCCCACAAAGACGGCACTTTGGAGATTGTTAGCGTATTAACCTCAAGGTTGCTGCTGTCTATGTTCACCTCTAATTTTCCGTCTTTGTCTATATCAAGATTGCTGAATAACTTGAATACTGCATTGTCTAATGCATCATTTGTATCATAAGTCTTGCTTGCGAAACTGCATAAATCAGCTCCATTATAGTTTGGAGGAACCTTAATTGTCGCTGCTGTGCCCTCTTCAAAGCTTACAGTCCATGAGCAGCCATCTGATTTGGCAACAACAGAGCTGTAGTCAGCAAAAGAATTTAATAATAGGGTGTAGATTACTCTGCTGTCATTTGAGCCTCCTGTTGAAGTTGTGGAATTAATGCCTGTGCTTATAGTAATGCTGTTGCTTCCTTGATTTATATTATCTACGGGGATGTTAACTGCAAACGGATCGCCTAAAATTTGATAATTATTGCCATAATCACTGAGCCTATAAACTGTGTTCCCATTAACGACCAAATTGTCCGTCCATTTATTTCCGGAATATGATGTAACTTTTGCTTCGCTAATGCTCGTATTTGGGTATATATCTAAAGTTCCAGACGAAATATTATTGCCAAACCTTTCAGTTTCAAAGCCAAGCGGTATTTTGTTGAACTGAGCTTCCAATGGGGTATAATTAAAGGCCAAATAAGAGTCAGGGTACAGCCTTGTCCTGCCCAAATTTCCGCTGCTTATATTTACAGATTGTGATTGATAGCTGATGTTTCCAACAGACTGGGCAATCTTTGCGTAAATCTCAATCAATTCATCTGAGCTGTTGCTAGTGTAAAAGTGGGAGCAATCATCGCAACACGCAGTTTGGTTCAAATTATTAATGGCTGTTTGGCCTACATTTCCGAATGCAACTGCATAAATGCTAATTCCGTATAAGTTGTGGGCATCACAAGCCTTTTGAACTGTTTCTGCCCTTGCACCAGCAGAATCACAACCAGCACAATCGCCTATCTTTGTGTTTGCTTCTCCATCACTCATCACCAGCATTGATTTAGTTCTGTCGTAAGCGCTTGGCTCTTCTGTATACGTTGCTGTTAAGTTTAGGTTTCTAAATCGCCATTCGTTATTATTCCCTGATGTCTTATGGCATCCTGATGTTGTTCCGCTTGTTATGTTAACTTCGTTTAAGCCGCTGTTTAGCCATGCTGTCGGCACGTCAAACAGCACTTTTTGCCATACATTTGTGCCGTTCCACTCTTGATAATCAACGCTCCCAATATAATTTCCGTTTATGAAAACACAATCATAATAAGATGGATCTATGCCAATTGCTTCAAACTTCAGGTTTGCTGACTTCATTTTTGATTTGTCTGTGTTAATATTTAATGAAAGGGTTTTCATCTCGCTTAATGGCGGATCGCCGATTTGCACTTCATTTAAATTGCTGTCATCATACACCGCGCTGGGTGAAGAATTTTGCGACTCCCAAACTGCTAATTTCACATCCTTAAAATCCCATTCATCATTATTGCCTGCAGTGTTAAAACAGCCGCTTGTCGTGCCTCCTGTTATAGTCACATTTGATACATTTTCAACGAACCATTCTGGCTTGAGAGGATAGGAGCAGGTATGCCAGCCTGGGCTTTGTTTAGGCTCGCACATTCTTCCAGCATAGTTTCCATTAAAGTAAACGCAGTCCATATATCCGCTGTCAGTGTTTACATTCTTGCCGAATATTGTTAATCTAGATTTTATGAACTTGCTTTTATTTGCGCTTATATTAAATTTAATTGTTACAGAAGTTCCTGAGCCACTGTCGCCTACATGAAACTGTGTTGTATTGATTGCTGACAGATGGTTTAGCCCGTATAATGCCTCATTTTCTGTCAAGAGCTCCGTAGCGCCTGCTATTCCACATGAGATGCAGGTGTAGCCGCACCATTCATTGTAGTAACTATCAGTCCTATTTTTTAGTGATGCATTATTATTGCTGAAATCATGGAAATCGCATACAGGAGCAGCGTCATTGCCAAAACCTACCAAGGCTACATTATTGTCTTTTGATTTTAGCGTAGTGTCAATGAACTTATCGTCTGCTTTAACAGCTACGTTATCTCTTCTGTCATGGCAGCCGCCGCTAGGGTTTGAGTCGCAAAGCCCAGCTGTGCAGTTTACTGATACATCGCAGCTTGACATGCTGGATGTCCTGTCTGTGATGAGCGCAGAGTCTGTTTTTCCGCCTGTCTCCAAAACAACGCTTGCATTTTTTATTCCCAGCCGTATTGGAATAGTTTTTTGGCCTAGAAAACCATAATTCAAAGCATTTGAGATATTGCTGTTGTTTAGCGTTACTACTTGCTCGCTTGAGGATGGAGATGATTCAAAGATTGTTGTATTTCCTATTGTAAAATATATCTGATACTGGCTTAAAAAATGCAATGATGCATTCATATATCCTGGTTCATTTGGAGCATAAATAGAAGAGTAAAAATTTATGATGCCATCAATGCCAGGAAATAAATACTTTTCACTTCCAAGTGTTTGCGTGTCATTATAAGAAGATGTAACATAAGCTACTCTTAAAAATCCTCCCGCAATATAGCTGTTGCCTGATGTAAAATTTATTGTTATTGTGTTTTCGCCAGCTTTAAAATTTGGAAGATACAAACTGCTTATGTTCCATTTATCAGCCAGCATATCTCCACCACCAGCAGAGCCTTTCACATAATTTCCAGAAAATGCTCCATTTATATAAAGCGCGAAATCACCGCCAGCTTCTACTTCCAGATAAGAGTTGTTGAAAGCCGCAGCATCATTCGGCAGAATCAATTTTTTTGTTAAGTTTCCATCACCCTCATAACCGCCAAAATAAGCATAAGCATTTGTTTTCTTGCTCCTTATTCCGTTAAGCAAAACCCTTGATGTAAACCCTTCTGTTGGCTTTGCTTTTGCTATCCCGCTTATTATCTTTCTGGAAGAAACCAGCGCTCTTTTTACAGGCAAGCTTCTTGAGTAAATCTCTTCATCATTTACCAATATGCTAAAGCCGTATCTGCTAGGTATAACGCTCTCGGTAAGATTTTTTGTAAGGTTGCCTGCCCGCTCAATTTTCCCATCTGCCCAGAAATCCCCAATTTGCTCTAGTATTGTGTTGTTTATATTTGTTATTTCTCCTGAAGATATTAGGCTTTTGGCATAGTCATTATCAATATCTCCAATCCTCATAGTAGAAAAAACTCTGGCTAGGTCTTGAGAGGCGTAATTAATATTTTCACGCTTTTGCTCTGCAAAATAAAAATTTGAAATGAGCAGTATCGCTGTTATAACAATTCCTGATGCAAGCAGGCTGTCAATTGTAAAAAACACAGCTTTTTTATTAACCATTTTATTTAAGATTTTTGATTTTTTTGGAAAATCAAAAATCTTATTTTTTATTGCCATAGGTAAACTATCATTTTGACAAGTTTTGAATTATAATTCAAGTACCTTTCTGTATTTACAAGATTCTTTAATTTTATTTGCGATATGTTTATAGGGTTGCAGGTACCGCCAATCATGCCTTTTGCAGCTTCTTCAATCAAGCCAGCAAAATCTCCGTTAAAATAGGAAACATTGAAGTCGCTAAAAAAGTAGTTAGTGCCATTCCCATACTTCCATTTTGTAATAGCATTCCTCAAGTCCTGCTCAAAAGTTGCTATAGCTATAAAGTCGGAAGTAATGGACTTGTTTTCTGCATAATAAGCCTGTGAAAATGTTATGTTCTGCCCTACATTCAGCAATAAGTAATCGTCGCTCTGATTGACAATTGCTTTTCTGTCACTCAGCGACTGGCCTGCTTTTTTCCTGAATTCCACATCAAGCAAGTCCCTGTCATTTGATGTGGTTAGCTGACCGCTTATCATTGCCAAGCCTCCTCTTGAGGAAAAATTTTCAACAGCTGTTTGAAACTTGTTGAAATTGGAAGGTGAGACGTCAGGATGCTCCAAAACGATGAACGTATATTTGCTTAAATTGCTTATAAACCCATCTATATCGCTGACATCATATCCATCATCCCCAAGATATATGTCAGCGTCAAATGTCACGCCCATAAAATCTTTTAATACTTTATCATCTTCATCAGAATAATAGTATGCACTTTTAATATTGTAAGTTGGTGTTATAAGCTGATGGCCAACTCCACATATTCCATTTATGTTTAATACTTCATCATTATTAATAAAAAACACAAAATAGTCAAAATTCGTGCCAAAGCTGCTTTTTGTTTTTGAATAATTCAACAGCTTGAAATGCCTTAATTTTGTTGCATTGAGAGATTGCTCGTCAGCTAAACCAATCCTTATTACGCTTCCATTATCCCATCCTTTTGGATAGCCGCTTAGAATAAGGGATGATGAGACTGCTTTTGAGTCAGACAGCATATTGTCAAGGCCGCCGCTCTCCTGCTTTTGAAAATTATTTGTGTAGCTGAAATAAATAACCAAAGTTAATGTAAATAGAAGTAATGCAATTGAAAAGTCCATGTACCATGCTTGGCCTTTAGTTGATATAGATGATCCCATCTTTTTTGCTGATTTTGTTGGTGCCTTTGCTTAAATTTCCGTTTGCTTGCGGTATTGAAACGACATAAATGCTGTTTTTTGATATTGCTGTTACAGTGGAGTTTTTCATTGTTAATGAATAATTGATGTTTTCAAGCTTGTCGGGAATTTCAAATACCCTTGTAAATCCGTCTTCTACACTGGCAGCTATAAACAATTCTTTTTGCACTTTTAATGCTAAATCCTTAACAGCTTCGCTTTCTTTTTGTACCTTGAAATCATTTAATTGGTCAAGCGATACAACCTCAAAAGCTATCGCTATTAGGAAAACCAATCCCAAAAATATAAAAAACTCTGCACTTATCTGTGCTTTAGAACTCATTCAGGACCTCTCATAGCACTCCTTATTAGTTTGATGTTATTTGCACAAAGCCATCTTCAGCTTTGATAGTAATTATATGCAATCCTTCTGATGTGGGCAAATTGCCACTAATGTTAACAGAAGAGACTTGTATAATGTCTGTTATTCCATCTTTAGTTTTTACTTTTATTACCACTTCTTTGTTTGAGAGGTTTGTAGATTCTATGTTGTCTGGAAAGCTGAGCTTAAGCGTTGTTTGTGAAGGCTTTCCAATATAATATACAGACTCTGCCGCATCCACGATCTTTCTGGCAATCTGCAATGCTTGGCTTGATGTTACAGAGTCGCTTGAGCCAGAGGAATAAGAGTAATAAATTAGCAGCAGAGGTATGGTCATGATTGTTACAAACCCCATTATAAGCATATACTCTACACTGATTTGTGACCTTATACCCATTTTACTTTTTGCCTTTTTTCGTTTTTGTGAACTTCTTTTGCATCTGGTAACCTTCTTTTGTTTCTTTTACTATCTGGTTGATTTTTGCGCCTTGCTCCTTAAATCCGAATTCTTCGCTTATTTTGATGACTCTATAGGAAGAAATCACAAAAGCAATGTAGGCAAATGCTATAAATATATACTCAGGATAAGTCGTAAGGCTCTCTACGTCTATGTTGACTCCAAATATTGTTCTTGCAGTCTGCCATACAGAGAATATAACTATAAAAGACAGGCATATGGCAAAATTATCCATATACCTCCTTATAGAGCCATCGCTTAGCCTTCTTCTGGCCCTTGAAATTAAAAGCAAAGAAGCAATTCCAAATATTACAGTTGTAACGCTTACTAATACTATATGTGCCATTAAGACTCACCTCCCATGTCAATTCTATAATCAGAAAACTGTGTAAGCTCGTCTAATAAACTTGGTTCTGTTTCTTTCTCAAGCGTTATGATAATTCCCTTTACTTTCCATTCCCTTATCTTCCCAGTTAGGAAATGGATAAACCTTGCTACAGTAGAAGGCTTGTTAAAGATGCTTAGCGTATTCAATGAGTCAAAAATAAGAAATTTTTCATTTGTTGGAAGTGCTTTGACAGCCTGGTCCATTGCAACAGACAAGTCGCTTAATTTTTCAGGACTCCCTATGTAAAGGCAGTTTTCAACCTTCTTAATATCTCCTGATCTTGAAGTAGCATCAATAAAAATCATCAGCCTGTGGTCGATAGAACTGCTTGCGAGATTTCTTTTGACAACTTCATAAGGCTTGTTTAATGTTACATAAACCCCAGGCAAGCCTTGCTCGCTAACCAGAAACTTTATTATGCTTGTGCTTACCTTTTGATAATCTTTGGCATCAACTGTTATAAGAATTATGTAATCCCTTAAAGTTTTAATCTCTTTTTTTAATGTCTCTTTTAGCTCTAGCATTGCCACCACTTTTTCAATTCGACAAATCTATAACTCTGAATATAAACTTTTCGTATTAGTAAATTTTTCCGCAACCTTTATAAATGAAGTTGTCATCCTATTGCTTATCAATCATTATAACAGCCCGAGTTCGATAAGAGCGTTTTAGGGTTAAATAAAACTCAGCGAGAGTTATTATTCAACGCTTTTTCTCGAAGGCTGTCAAGATGTATTAACTGAATATGGAAGAGCAGCAACCAAAGCAGGAATTAAAGTATTTTGTAAGAATTGCAAATACAGACTTGGACGGGAATAAATCAATTTACAGCGCATTAACAAAAATTAAGGGAGTCAGCTTTATGTTTTCTAATGCAATTTGCAACATCACAGACATTGAAAAAACAAAAAAGACAGGCTACTTGACTGATGGTGAAGCAGGCAAAATAGACGAGATTATAAAAGAGCCATCAAAGTTTAAAATACCTCCGTGGATGTTTAACCGAAAAAAAGATCCAGAAGACAATCTTGATAGGCACATTGTAGGCTCAAATTTAACATTTGTCCAAGATAATGATGTAAAGATGATGAAGAAAATGAAATCTTACAAAGGCGTAAGACATTCGCTTGGGTTGCCTGTAAGGGGCCAGAGGACAAGGTCAAACTTTAGGAAAAATAAAGGCAATGTATTAGGAGTTAAGAGGAAAGAAGGGGCAAAAGCAGGAAAGGTATAAACCGCAAAATGGGAGATCCAAAAAAACAAAGAAAAAAATTTTCAAAGCCTGATCATCCATGGCGAAAAGAAAGGATAGAAATCGAGAAAGGAATACTGGATGAGTATGGGCTAAGAAGAAAGTATGAGATTTGGAAGATGGATTCAGCTCTAAAAAAATTTTTGAACAGGGCAAAAACCTTGATTGCAGGAAGAAGCACCCAGTCGGATATAGAAAAAAAACAGCTGTTGGAGAGGCTTTATTCATTAGGTTTACTGAAGAAAGATTCCAAGGTTGAGGATGTTTTAAACCTTAAGCTAAAAGATGTCATGGATAGGAGGTTGCAGACTTTGGTTTGTAGGAAAAACATGGCAAGCACAATGCTCCAGGCAAGGCAGTTTATAGTTCATGAGCACATATTAGTAGGCAGCAGGAAAATAACATCACCCTCTTATTTAGTTTCGGTTCAAGAGGAGCCTCAAATTAAGCTAGTTAATATATTAAAAGTAGTAGATGCTGTAAAAGAGCAAAAAGCAGAGGCAAAGTAAAATGGAACAAAGGCAATCAAGGTGGGGCATTGCGCATATTTATGCTTCATATAATAATACAATAATCCATATAACCGATATAACTGGCACAGAGACTTTGGCAGTCGGCTCTGGAGGCATGGTTGTTAAAAGCGATAGGATGGAAGGCTCGCCGACAGCAGCTATGATTGCTGCAAAGAAAGCAGCAGAGACTGCAATGGACAAGGGAATTACGGGAATACATGTGAAGATAAAGGCTCCGGGAGGCCACAACGGTCCGACAAGCCCCGGGCCAGGCGCCCAAGCTGCTATAAGAGCGCTGTCAAGAATGGGTCTAAGAATTGGGATAATTGAAGAGGTGACTCCTTTGCCGCACGACAGCTGCAGAAAGAAAGGCGGCAGAAGAGGAAGAAGGGTTTAAACAAAGGAGGCAAAATGGAGATAAGAGTTTTGGACAACAACAAAGAGCAAGGCAAGCTTTCCTTTATTTTGAGGGACTCAAACCCAGTTTTTGCAAACACTTTAAGGAGGCTTATGATAGATGAAGTTCCAACTATGGCCATTGATGATGTGGAATTTTCAAAGAATAATTCTATACTTTATGACGAGATGATAGCCCATAGGCTTGGGCTTATACCTTTAAAGACTGATTTAAAGTCATATAACCTGCCGGAAAAATGCAAGTGCGAAGGCAAAGGATGCAACAGATGCCAGCTTAAGATGGTTATCAAGGCAACAAAAGCAACAAAAGGCTTTGAGACAGTCTACTCTTCCGAAATAAAGAGCAAAGATCCTGCTGTGAAGTCTGTTTACGATGACATGCCTATTGTCAAGCTTCTTAAGGACCAAACCCTTGAGCTGGAAGCAACTGCTGTTTTAGGCAAGGGCAAGAATCATGTAAAGTGGAGCCCGTGTCATGCCTATTACAAGTATAAGCCAGTAATAGAGATTACAGGTGAAGTAAAAAACCCTGAGTCAATCATTGAAGTTGACCACAATAACATTTTTGAGATAAAAGACAGAAAGCTTGTTGTAAACAAGGACAAAATTTTGGATTGCGATTTATCTTTGGATTTTTCAGAGATAGACAAAAATGTTAAGTTAACTGCAAGCAATACTGACTTTATTTTTTACGTTGAGTCTTTTGGCCAGTTGAGCTGCAAGGAAATTATCAGCAAAGCAATAGACATTTTTGATGAGCAGCTGGAAGAGTTTGTTGAAGAGTTAAAGAAGGCCAAGTGATTGATAATAGCTAAACAAAATTTACTCGCACGAATGTCACTGCGGGGGTGTCAGAGCACGGTCAATTTCAACTAAAGTTGGAGGCCTTATGAATACGGTTGAGGGCCGTATACCTTAGTGGTTGCGCGGGTTCAAAAAACGCCGGCGTTTTTGCAAACGTTATGAAATTCCCGTCCCCCGCATTCAGATCATGGAAAAATTAAGTTTTTTAAACTCAAAATGTCAAAAAGAACAGGGCCAAGCAATCCTTTTTTGCTTGATACCATCAGGGAGCTGAAAAAAAGAAGTAATGAGCAGGAGGTTAACCTTTGGAAAAGAGTTGCTGATGATTTAGAAAAGCCTACGCGGCAGCGCAGAATAGTGAACCTTTCAAGCATTAACAGGCATGCAAAAGAAAACGAGATTATTGTTGTGCCTGGAAAAGTGCTAGGTGCAGGCACATTGGAGCGCAAGCTTACGATTTCCGCATTCCAGTTTTCAGACGGGGCCAAAGAAAAGATCGAGAAAGCAGGTGCAAAAATAATTCCACTATTAGAGTTAAGCAAAGAAAACCCTACTGGAAAAATTATAAGGATAATTGGATAAACACAATGGAAAAAATTTTATTGCAAAGCAATAAAATTTTTTAAATTCAAAATGATAATTGACGCTAAAGACACACTTTTGGGAAGGTTAAGCAGCTATGCTGCAAAGCAGGCTTTGCTCGGCAACCAAGTTGATGTCATAAACTGTGAAGAGTGCGCCATAAGCGGAAAAAAATATGATGTATTAGACACGTATATACAAAAGATCCATAGGAAAGCGCCGGGAAAAGGGCCGTTTTTTTACAGAAGGCCTGATATGCTTATAAGAAGAACAATAAGGGGAATGCTGCCATTCAAAAGGGCAAGGGGCAGAAGCGCTTTTAAGAATGTACAATGTTATATAGGGGTGCCTGAAAGCTTGAAGGGCAAAGAAGTTTCAGCCATTAAAGGCGTTGGAGTTGAGAAGCTTCATTCAGCAGACTACCTGAAGGTAAAGGATATATGCAAAGCTATAGGCTGGAAATAAAATGAAAAATATTATTATTGCGTCAGGAAAAAGGAAGACAGCAACAGCAAAGGCATCTTTATGGCCGGGCAATGGAGTGGTAAGGGTTAACAGCATACCGATTGATTTTATAGAGCCAAAAATGTCTAGGCTTAAGCTAAAAGAGCCGTTAATACTGGCTGGGGATATAGTTAATAAAGTTAATATTGATGTAGATGTTATAGGAGGCGGAGTAACTAGCCAGGCAGAAGCTGCTAGATTGGCGATTGCAAAATCATTAGTAGATTTCACGAAAAATGACAAGCTTAAAGAAATCTTTTTGACTTATGATAGAACCTTGCTTGTTGCTGATGTAAGAAGAAAAGAGCCTGCAAAGCCAAATAGGCATGGGCAGGCAAGGTCCAAGGTCCAAAAAAGTTATAGATAAGGAGGAAAAGATGATTATTCAAATCAGATGCTGGAGCTGCGGCAAGCCGATAGCGCATCTCTGGGAAAAATACGTTGAAAGAGTCAATAAAGGCGAAGACAGGAAAAAAGTGCTTGACGAGCTTGGATTGCAAAGATACTGCTGCAGGGCAATGTTCCTTGGCCATGTTGACTTGATAGATACAGCAGCGCAGTTCAAGAAATTCTAAGGCAAAAAATTTCAATATTTGATTGAAATTTTTTGATTATTTATGAAATTCATCATTGAGCATCTCGAGCCTGAACTTTATGAGTGGTGCTTTATAGAATACAAGCATGTTTCCAAGATTGTTGGAATGCAAAATCTTCTTTTTACTAATATCGGGAAAAAATATTTTGCCAAACTGCAAAAATATGGAGGTGCGCATGAAGAAAGCATATCTGAATTAAATTTTAAAAATATTTGTGTGCTATCCCAATATTCTAAAAAAACATTAAAAGCTGGTGATAAGCGCAAATTCCAATATTTTGTTTTTGGCGGAATTCTTGGAGACAATCCAGCCAGAAGAAGAACAAGCGCAATAATAGATAATTTAAAAAATAAAAAAATAAAGTTTGAAGAAAGGAATCTTGGCAATAAGCAGATGCCGACTGATGCTGCTGTTTATGTTGCAAAGAAAATTCTGGATGGAAAAAGGCTAAATGATTTCAAATTCGTCGATGAACTGGAAATTGAAGTTAATGAAAATGAAAGTATAAATCTGCCATTTAGATATGCTGTTGATTATACTAAAGTGGTTATTTCTGAGGAATTGGTTAAGTATCTAAGGAAGAGGAATGAATTCTGATGTTTTGGTTTGGGAATAGAAACAAAAAATCAGAAAATAGCCCCGGGCAGATTCCCACCAACCTTTTGCGAAAAGCTTGACCAAAAGCATGGGTTTCACTGGCGTTCAAGCCCATTAAATACAAAAAAAAGAGAATAGCCCCGGGCAGATTCGAACTGCCGTCTGAGCCTCCAAAGGGCCCTATGCCTCGGCTCCCCTAATAAAATTAGAGAATTTGACCGCTACACTACGGGGCTGTTGTTTATGAATCTGTTGAAACTAATTAGAAATACTAGTAAACTATATTTAAATTTAATGTTTATCAAAAGGCATTTTTTGGCGGTAAACCAATTGAAATTCCGCTATGAAATTTTATTCTATGCTGTCTATAAGGTACTGGAGATTCTCCAATCAAGCCATTTAGTAGGCCATTTGCCACCGTAGACTCTAATTGGAATACGGATACTGCTTTTCCTCCTAACTGCTTATCTGTACTTGCATTCGCAATATTAATGTCTTCCCTTGCAATTCTATCCGCAACAACAGCTAGTGCCCCTGGTTTATCATCATGTATTATGATTGCAAGATTTCCATTTAGCTCAAATCTAGTTGAGAAGGGTTCTATCTCCGCTATTTTATGGCCATATCCAAATTTAACTAATTCTCCAGTATCATAAGTAAATTCAATAGTATAATTTGATTTCTTACCTTCTACTTCTACCGTGAATGTGTTGTCTCTCCTCCTATCAACATTTGAGATTGAGTATTTGGTATTGCCTACCACATTTTCTAGATTTAAAGAGTTGACGTATCTATTTCCTGAGAAAAATAACCCCGTCATAAGAGTATTAAGCAATTGACTTTTGGTTGTTTCGTCACTCGTCCTTAACTCTCCATCAAGCAATACTTTAACTTGGTTAGCATCATCTTGGCTATACTGTCCAATAAACATTCCTGCTCTGTGAAATACTACCCTTAAATTATTTAGGGATGAGTCTATGTTGCCATTGCACATAGAATCTAAATATCCGTAAAGCAGATAATTTGTTAATCTTTTAGCAATTATTAAGCTTCCTTCTCTTTGGCCTTCTTCAGTTGAAGCTCCAATATGGGATGTACAATAAGCATTAGACAGTTGAATTAACTTTCCTAACGATTCGGACAGCCTACCTCTGCTGCCGTCAAAAGGCTCTGTAGTGAATACATCAATGTACGCCTTTCTTATCTGCCCTTTTTCTAAAGCTTCTACCAAGTCAGCTTCGTCAGCTATTCCTCCTCTTGCAGTCTGAATAAAAACCGCAGAGGTTTTCATCAACTTGAATTCTTTTTTTCCAAAAAGTGGTTTATTAGAGTAAGGAGTGTGAACAGTTACATAGTCAGACTCCTTAAGTAAAGTGTCTAAATCAGGAACAAATTTTACGTTAGGGAGTGATAAATTTGGTCTAATGTCATATGCAAGTACTTTCATTCCAAAAGCATTGCCAATATTTGCAACATTTGCGCCAATCAGCCCAACTCCAACAATACCTAAAGTTTTTCCGTGTAATCTGCTTCCTTGATATCTATCTTTTGCCCACTCTCCTCTTCTAGAGGAATCAATTATACTCTGAATGCCCCTAGCATCATCAAGAAGGTATGAAAAAACAAGTTCAGAAACAGAAATTGCATTTGGCTCAGGAGAGTTCACTATCGGAATTCCAGCTTTATCTATTTGTTGCCTTGCATCACTAAAATTGTCAACTCCCGAGCCAATTCTTCCATATATCTTCACCCTAGGCTCTTCGGGAACCTGCATTACTTTTGTTGCACTCCTAACTACAATTGCATCTGCTTGCTGAGCTAACGCATCAATTCCTATTCTCTGTGAATCTTTTTTTGGTATTATATTTATTCCGTGTTCTAGTAAATATTTTACTCCTTCCTCACTCATACCATCAGGAATTGCTACTAAAACATCACTCATATAGCCACCCCAATATTTTAAAATATAATAAACTCTGAAAAAATTTTCTATTTAAATTGATTTTGGCACATATGCTAAACTTTATAAAAAAATGACAAATATAACAAAAATGTTTATAAATTGACATAAATTTTTGTCAAGAAGATGAAAGACAGCATAAAAGAATTTGTATGGAAATTTATTGATGCGGAGATTTCAATAAAAAAAGGCCTAGCACGAAGGATAATAAATGTAAGAAGCCTTGCAAAACATATACTCTCAACTCAGAAACTTAGTGCTTCCCTTGATGCAGTTATTAGTGCTATAAGGAGGTATTCTGAGGACATAAACAAAAAGGAAGAGACCTATTCCGTGCATAATGTATTAAAGCAGGCCAAGGTGGCAATAAGAACAAAAATGTCGTCTTTGCTTTTGAAGAGGACAGATTTTGTTAAAACAAAGCTTGGAAGGCCAGATAAGCTTATGGATTTTCAAGACCATGATATCATAAGGGTTTTGGAAGGCTCAAATGCTTTAACAATTGTGATAGACCAGAAGAATCTTGACAAGGTTAAGGCAGCATTTCCTAAGGATATCATTCTGGAAGAAAATAAGAAAGTTGGAATGATAGAAATAGGCTATCCAAGAATTTTAAAAAAGATTCCTGGTGTTTTTTCAATCATTTATAACGAACTAGCAGAGAATGGAATAAGCATAATTGACGCTCTGATATCTTCCAATGAGCATATACTGATAGTTGAGGAAGATAAGTTATTGAAGGCATTTGACTTAATATACAATTTATGCAAAAGCTGATTAAATTAGGTATAAATCTTCAGCGCCCCTTCTTCCATGAAATGCAGCTTGCCGGGGACTATTAAGCAATGGACAGGCCTGCCAAAATTATACTTAAGCAAGTCTTTTGCAGCTCCTGCCTTTATAACCTGATTTTCACTTCCAAGCCTTGCACACCCAATGCACAATGCCTTTTCAGAAAAAACTTTTTCGTTTCTTTTCAGCTCAACTTTCAGAAGATACCTTATCGCATCATTAGCGTTCATAAACTTTTCTTCTTCGGGATTTAAGTCAAGCAAAAATAAGGTATGCAAGCATAAACTTAAATTTCCTTTTAATGCGTCATAAGGAGCTTCTATATTTTCATTATCCAAAGGTATGCTAGTAGTTTTGCCAAACTTGTAAATCTGAAGCCCTGTTATGCCGACAGATGTAATAATCGAAGAGTTATGTATGACATAGCATTTTATACGCTGATTTCTTGCCCTTAAAAACAAATCAATATGCGTTGTTGCAACTAGGGCATCTCCAGCAACTAGGAAAGCAACATTTTTTGTCTTTGCATTTTCTAAAATTTCATTACTATCAGATTCAACAACATCTCTTCTGGCCAATACCACCTTCTTGCCGTATAATTTTTCTAATGCGTCTTTCCCGCAGTTTAAAATGGACGTGTAGTTTTCAAGATAAACAAAATCGCATTTCCTCACAGCTTCTAGGCCATTAATAGTTATGTCTTTCTCGTTATTCATGCCCAATCCAACAAAATAAAGCGCCATTTTAGTATGGTTTTTAAAAAAATTATATAAACCTATGCTCAAATCAGCAATATTTATAACCTGTTTTGAAATACTAGACAAGGAATGGTGGTAATAGTTTAATGGTAGAATAGGCGGCTGTGGAATGTATATTGGGCTAAAACTCAATGCGGTTCCCGCCTGGCGGGAGTTCGATTCTCCCTTACCGCCCTTTATTCATTATTATTATTATTATTATTATTATTGTATAAAAATGAAATGGATATTAAAATCAGAAAAGGAATGGAGAAAGAAGCTTAAGCCGCAACAGCATCATATATTAAGGGAGAAAGGCACGGAAATACCATTCA
>Ga0209541_10008339_pt1 | contig 17099 bp, 17 predicted proteins | sample RifCSPlowO2_01_FD_184027 | JGI IMG/M metagenome (GOLD analysis project Ga0209541, IMG submission 184027) | Groundwater microbial communities from Rifle, Colorado - Rifle CSP2_plank lowO2_0.1 (SPAdes) (version 2) | ecosystem: Environmental > Aquatic > Deep subsurface > Groundwater | place...
CAAATTCTTCGTTAACAATCTAGTTATTAAAAAGGCAAGCCCAACATTTAAAGCCTGAAAAAACGCTACCATCAGATTTGCCTTGTATGCAACAGTTGCTCCAAGAGGTAAATGCGTGAAAACCCAACCAATCATTGAATTCAAAGGGTAACCCTGGGGATGTGCAATCCCACCAAAATAGGAGGCAAGAATTATATCTCCTGAATCCCCACCAAAAACTGATGGGGAAATTCCCATTTTATAAGCTAGAAATATTAAAAGAGAAATTAAATAAAAAAAGAACATTTTTCTAGTTTCTAATACCTCGATTTAAGTTAAAATCATATTTTTTTCTGTGAAAATAATCAAAAATCAAAAGCATAAATTAAAGCTCCCACAAACGCAAAAATTAGCTGAGCAAAAAAAAGTAGCAACGATAGAGCAATACCCTGCTGCACGGTAAAACCGATTAAAGGGAAAATGAAAGAAAAACCTGCTTCTCTTAAACCAATTCCTCCAATTGTAATTGGTAAAAAAACTAAAATAGAAATAACTGCGTATACCCAAGTAAGAACAAAATAAGAAATGTCAACATTGATAGCCTGAGCCATCAACCATAAAGCAAATGCTGTGGTTAGATGAAAAAGTATAGATAATATAAAAATTTTTAACCAAAAATTTGGCTTCAAGTTTTCGACACCTTTTAGATACTTTATCTTAAGTCCAAAAATCCTAATAATCTTCGGCAAACGACCATCCAGAAATAACAGAAACAAGAAAATTGCTGAAAAAAGAATTAACAATAGCGAAAATTTTAATTCTAAAAAAAAATAAGAAAAACTTATTAATCCTATAACAACAAATCCCGTCAAACGATCTATAAGTATACTTATAATATACTTAGGTTTATTTTTCTTTCCCTTTGTAACCTTATAAGTTTTTGCCAATTCACCGCTAATTTGTCCTAAAAGAGTGATACTAAAAAATGAAGCAATTAAATTCAATTTAAAAAGGTACACTAATTTTTGGTTTACTCCAAACTCCTTTAAAATTTCTTGCCATTTAAATGTTCCAATTGTAAAAGGAACTAAGAAAATGATTATAATAGCCAACAGATACAATGATGCATTTGCAGATTGTATTATGGATAGAATTGGGCCAAATTCGACAACTTTAAGTAAAAAATAAACTAACAGTCCAGAGACAAAAACCTTTAGAGAGAAACCTGCCATTTTCATTGATTTGCTATTCTGAAATACCTAGAAACCTGATATACTACTCCAATCTCAAAAAATAATATTACGAAAATCAGGTGCCCAATCAACTAGCATTAATTATCGTCTACCTACTGCTTGTTTTCGGTTATACATCAACGCACGGCTTTTATTCTTTTCCTGCATTTCTATTAATACTCATTTCATACATACTGTTATTATTCTCAACCCAGAAATTTTCACAACGAAAGATTTTTACTAATTCCATCTATTTAATTTTTTTTGCTTCATTAAGTATGTCACTAGTTTACTATGGTGGTCTATATCAACTTAATAATTCTTTAAAATTAATTAGCTATTTAATAATCTTCTTTTTAATTCCTATTTCGTTTCTATACATTTTTAATATCTCTAGTTTAATAAATATATCAAGGAATAAGTTCATCGTCTTTCTTGTTTGCGCCGTCCTTTTAAGAATATTCATGATCGTTTCATCACCAGAACCGAAAATAGACGTTTACAATTCACTAAAATTTGGTTCAGCTTCTATAATCTCAGGCAAAAATCCATATGAAATTACTTTTCCTAAAATTTATCCAAATCAAATTCCAACACTATATGGTTATTTCCCTGGATCGGCGATAATTTTGCTTCCATTTACTCTGATCCTTAACGACCCACGATATGCGTACATTTTAGCCGATCTCGGATCAGCTTTAATCCTATTTTGGCTTCTTAAAACGAATATCAATAAAAATTATCCGTCGATCCACGAACTCATTCCTCTAATTTTTCTATACAACCCCATGTCTCTATTTGTCATAGAACAATCATGGCTGGAACCTTTGCTCACTTTTTTTGTATTTCTTTTTGTATTTCTTTACCTAAAAAACAAGTTATCATATTGGCCTTTTATCATTTTAGGTGTCGCTTTAAGCATTAAACAGTCAATGATTTTAATTATTCCATCGCTTTTCTTAAAATTACAATGGAATATTAAACAACTCCTCACTGTTGGTCTAGTAAGTACTCTAATAATAGTACCCTTCTTTTTGTGGAATCCAAAGGAATTTATCTTCGACTTAACTGCCGGTTTTAACCCAGTCTACAATACAGCTCCGGCAAACGCCTCTTTAAGTCTCAGTTCCTTTTTGTACAATATTAAAGGCTTGAATTTAAATAATTTTATAAGATTTTTGTCCATCTTACTTTTGTCAATATTAATATTTAAAAAATCTCAAAATAGTATTTTGGATTTCATATACAGCTACACGTTATTTGTTTTTACGGTCACTATGTTTTATGCTCAAGCCTTTCTAAACTACTTTACTTTTTTAAGCTCTTTAATTTTGATGATTCTTGCAGTTTCATTTCCTAATCAAAAAAGCAAATAAATTTCAATCTAAGTATTACCCTTTTGAAAAACGTACTGATTACATCCTGTAGGCACTTGTGTATGAATAATTCTAATCAATTTGAATCCGAAAGTATTGACTAAATTACTGATCTCTTCAACTGATGCGTATTCATAAGGATAACCACCAATCCAATCAATAGTATCGTAATAAAAATCCATCCCTCTGTTTTTCTCAAAAGGATTCTTCCTCAAAACAATAATTTTAGCAACCAATATGAAAGGATACAAAAGATATATAATCGTTTTCTTTATTACAAAGGGAGATCCACCATAAATTTTCTTGATAATTTTCCACATTGGGCTAGACCAATGTTTGTTATAAATTGCCAAAATCAAATATCCATTTTTTTGCACAAGAGAAGAAACGTTCTCAATTGCCAACTTCATATTTCCAGTATGATGCAATACACCCCATGAATGTACAATACCATAACCTTGTTCGCTTCTTTTCTTCAATTTAGTCAAAATTCTCTTCTCGAGAATAGAGCCTAAAACAATAGGAATCTCTTTTGTTTTAATACTAGGAAAATGCATCATCGTTTTGTTTAAAGATATAATGCACTTTGGATTTATTTCGCAACCTAAAACCTTACATCCTAACTGTTTGGCAATTAGTAATGAGAGTCCTTGCCCAAAACCCACATCGAGAAAATAAATATTATCCAAATTAATACCACTAGTAAGACGAATAAAGTCATTTTTCGCTTGCTTAACTTTTTCTCTGGTCAAAGCTCGTTCAGTAAATTGAACCCAATTTTCTCCAAAATCAAATTGTGTTTTATTTGTTATTTGTTTCAAAAGTTTTTTTTAAATATTAATCAAAAACTGTCTGTTTTTCGAACAATCCGCAAAATTGATCACCGTAATTATTTTTTGAAGACAAATTATTGAATATTAAAAATAAAATAGAAGAGATTAATTTTTGAGCTAAACCATACCTCGTCCCTTTTGTAAATAAGTTATTTGCAGCACCTGTAAAGTTGCAAAATTCTCGATAAAGCGGAGAAAAGAAGGGGAAACCTGCATAAAATATTTTGATACTAATAAAATTCTCGGTTAATAAAAAATTTTCAACTTCGCCTTTCTTGAAGTTCCTAACATGGCCAACACTCACTTCAAAAGCCCTCATTCTTCCTGTCGGAAAAGATAATAATAAATATTTTGAAGATCTAGCCATCCTTCTGAGCAATCGTTTCCAATCACCAACGTGTTCTAATACTTCAAATGCAGTAATTAGATCGTAATTTCGATTCAAAAGTTTAGATTGAAGATCATATTTAAAATTCAGATTAGCCAATTTATAATTAGCACTTGCTAGCTTTATTCCGGTTTTAGAAAAGTCTATTCCAGTTACATCAGCTTTAGAGAAATATTTTGCAATATCGTATGTAATAGTACCTTCACCACAACCAACATCTAAAACGCTTTTAATTTCTTCTTTTTTTACATATTTTAAAATATCAATTATCAGAACTCTTAACCATCTGCTCGCAGGACCATGAACCTTCATCTCTACCCAATCGACCCAGTTTTTGTCGTAAAGTTTTCTGTTGTTTATACTTAATTTATCATCACCCATATAAAATCTAAAATAGCTTGATATAGCTATTAGCTACTTTTTTCCAAGAAAACTTCTCTACCATCAATTTTCTTGCATTTTTACCAATCCTCAACCTTTTCTCACGTTCTTTTACAACAACATTCAATAGTGTCTGGAATCCCGCTGAGTTATTCAAGTCAAAAAGAAACCCTGTATTTCCATTTCTTACAACCTCATTATTTCCGGGTATATCACTCGCAATAACAGGCAAACCACAAGCCATGGATTCTAGTATCACATTTGACATGCCTTCATACAAAGACACATTTAGTAAACAATCGGAACTCTGATATAATTTTTTTAATTCATTTTTATTTACCCACCCAAACCATTTCACAGCATTTCTTAGTCCAATATTTTCAGAATATTTTTTTAAGTCGACCTTTTGTGGACCATCACCAACTATATCCAGAATAAATTTTGCCTTTGTGTTTTTTTTAAAATTATAAATTTGATCCAGTAAAAAAAACAGGTTTTTTTGAGAATGTAATCTTCCCACAAATAGGAAGCGAAAATTATTATTTTGTTTTATTTTTTTTGTAGGACAAAAAAACCTTGTATCAACTCCATTAGTAACCACATTTACTCTTATTGGGTCATGTTTTTCAGACAATTTTTGTAATCCAACGCTATTTGCAACCACATTTCTTGCAGAAGTCAATATTTTTCTTCTGATAGGTGTAAGAATTTTGTGAATAATGTCTAAGCCTGGTACCAGTCCAGGAACATCACCACCTCTTAACAAAACTAGATACGGAATTTTATTCTTTTTATAAGTATAAAAAGAGACTACTCCAGCAGGTATGGTAAAAAAGGCAATAATTTTTTGAGCTCCAGTCTCCTTAATAATATTATTTATCCCAAATAAAGAAGAAAAAATAAACGTAGCCATCTCAAAAATATTTGAACTGTCTATAGCCTTTCTTATAGCAGAGACCCTATATATACTAACTCCATTTTTTACCTCATATTTCGAAAAATCTTTAAAGGAGGATGTCAAAACACTAACATCGTGACCGAGTTTAACCAACGCACTAGATAAATACCAACATGCGCTTGAAGCACCTCCACCTATAGGCGGAAATTCATGATTAACGATTAATATTCTCATAGAACCTTACCACCAAATTTCCATGAATTTGCGTTTCTGCTTATTAAATAAATAGAATTTCTATCGATTCTCGAATCATTTAACATCCAAGATTCGATCGTCTGTCTATCGAAATAGGAAGTTTGAGGCGCTACTAATTGATCAAAAGCAACGTGTCTAAAAAACGCAAAATCTTGTTTAGATATCCATAAACAATACCTATAAAGAGGCAACTTTTTAATTAACTTAATAAAAGTTAATCTAGAAAGGCTATTAGCATAAATGTAAAAGGGGATAGCAAGTGGAGTTGCTATCACATATTTTATAATCCACCAAGGTAAACCCGATACTATTTTTCTTATTGGATCAATAAAATATATAACAAATCCATTACCCTCTTTTCCATAAACCCAGCAGTGAAATAGACCTCCTCTTTTTACATTTCGAATTACTGCATCAAAACCCAATTTAGGTTCTTTTAAATGGTGAAGTACACCTACGCAATAAACAATATCAAAACCCCTGCTTTTATATTTAATCATGTCAGTTTGTTTTATCATCCATTTATTGAATTTTAATTTCCCCATATTTTTTCGAGCTGATATTACAGATTTTCCTAGGTCAACACCTTCAATATATTCTGGATTCCATTTAGCAACATGCATCATTAAACTCGCATTGCCGCACCCTAGTTCTAATATTCTCTTTCCTTTAAAATCTAGTTCTTCCAAAGGGCGCATCCAGTCTTCAAGCTGATTTTTTGTATAAACCGAACCCTCTGGAAGTTTATTCCATGATTTAGCAAAGGCATTAGCAGTTTTTAAATCGTTTTGGTAATTCCCCATGTTTGTTGTACAGATATCAAGAAAAATAAGTTCTATACCACAAATAAAAAATTATCAAAGTCCAAATTTGCTTCCTGTTATCCTTTCTTCCCTCAAGATGCATGTCAACGAGATTATTAATATAGCGATTATCAAAAATATTTTGTTTCCCCAATTCATTTTTAGCAATAATCATAATCTCTTTGAGCTCATTTCTTAAAAACAAACTAATTGGAATTCCAAATCCTTTCTTAGATCTCTTAGTCGTAACACTTGGCAGCTTGTCTGACATCAGTTTTTTTAATATATATTTAGTAGTAAAACCTCTCAACTTATAACTTACTGGCAAAGCACAAACAAATTCTACAATCCGATAATCTAAAAACGGTGACCTCACTTCAAGTGAGTTGAGCATACTTGCTCTATCAACTTTGACTAAAATATCATCCGCTAAATAAGTTTTAATATATTGGTATATCAAGGCATCCCAAGCACTAAATCGTTTTAAATCATTCTTGTTATTAATTTCCTCAATCGGGTTATCAATTGTTAAAGATTTTCGAACATCCGGTAGTAGGATCTTCTTCGCAGAATCTTGATAACCGAATGCTCCTAACCAAATTTGATTTCTTATAAGCGGGTTTTCATAAATGCCTTCGATAAATTTCTTTGCTTTAAAATCAAAACTAAAATTTTCAAATGAAACATTAAGCGATCGAACAGCATGGGAAATTATATAGTTGTGAAAAAACTGTGGGACTTTATTATAAAAATCAGCCAGTCTGTGTGCTTGAAAAGTAGGATAGCCCATGAAGAGTTCATCCGCCCCATCTCCACCTAAAGAAACAGTTACTTTCTCTCTTGAGAATTTCGAAAGAAAATACGTTGGGAATAGAGAAGAATCAGCTAATGGTTCATCCATCTTACTAACCACCTCCGGAATTAATCCGATTAAATCTTTCGGTGTAAATATTTTATGATGGTGAATTAAACCAAACTTTTTAGCTACTAATTCTGCATATTTACTCTCATCAAATGATTTTTGCTCGAATCCAATTGAAAATGATTTTAGTTTTTTGCGGCTATTTTTGCTAGCGTAATACGCAATAGTAGAAGAATCTAATCCTCCGCTAAGAAAAACGCCTAAAGGTACATCGGAAACAAGCCTTAGTTTAACAGAGTCTTCAATTAACACCTCTAATTTCTGCAAAACCTCTTCTTCGGAAAAGATCCCCATCCTCTGAAAACTTACATCCCAATACTTTTCAATAAGGACTCTGCCTCTTTTGAAAATCAAGTAATGTCCGGGCATAAGTTTATAAATATTCTTGAAAATAGAATAGGGAGCAGGCACGTATTCGTAGGTTAAATAGCGATAAACCGAATCCAGATTTAGCTCTCTTCTCGCACGCGGATGCACTAATATTGCTTTTAATTCTGAAGCAAATATTAAGTCATTGTTGAAAATTCCCCAGTAAAGTGGTTTCTCACCAATCCTATCTCTTCCTAGTACTAACTTTTTGTCCTCCTCATCCCATATAGCAATAGCAAACATTCCGTTCAAGTATTTAAATAATTCCTCTTTTTTTTCTTCATACATGTGAACAATAACTTCAGTGTCTGTCTCAGTTTTAAAAACATGACCTTTTAATTTCAATTCCTTCCTGAGTAGCTTATAATTGTAAATTTCTCCATTAAAAACGACTGTTACTTTTTTCTTTTCATCATGTATGGGTTGCTTGCCACCCTTAACGTCAATTATTGATAAACGCCTGACACCTAAAGTTACATTATCTTGAGTGAAAATTCCCTCATCATCAGGACCACGATGCTTTATCTGCTGTAGCATTTGTCTAATTATTTTTTTTCTAAAGGGAAATGGTTTAAAAGTTACAAATCCAGTAATTCCACACATTCAATTTTCACTTTTTTTTATATTTATCAGATTTTTGACATAATATATTTTTTTCTGTTGTGATTCGTAGTATGTTCTAGTCAACATCTCGGAGATTAAACCCATCAAAATTGACTGGAATCCCACTATAAAAAACAAAACCACTAAAAGCGGAAGCGGTGTCTCGATAAAAGACTTGCCACCAAAGAATTTAAAATACAAGGTTAATATAAAAAAAATGATAGAGAATAAAAAACTCAATATCCCAAAAAAACCAAATATATAGATAGGCTTTTGTGAGTATTTAAATAAAAATTCAACCAGTATTAAGTCCAAGAAAACTTTTATTACTCTACTCACTCCATATTTCGATTCACCATACAATCTACGGTGATGTTCAATCGGTACTTCAGTTATTTTAGAATTAGGATAATTATTTATGTACAGCGGGATGTATCTATGCATTTCGCCATATAATTTAAGATCCTTTAGTACGTTTGACTTATACGCCTTTAGAGTACAACCGTAGTCATGTAATTTAACTCCAGTGACTTTTGAAATTAATATATTTGCTAACTTGCTAGGAATGGTTCTTAAAAATAAGTTGTCTTTTCGATTTTTTCGCCACCCCGAAACAACTGCGTAGCCCTGATTCAATTTTTTGACTAACTTTACAATATCTTTTGGATCGTTCTGTAAATCGCTATCTATTGTAATAATGAATTTTCCTCTAGCATACTCAATACCTGCCATTAATGCAGCAGTTTGTCCAAAATTTCTACTAAATTCGATAACTTTGACCTTCTTATTCTTATGAGCTATCTCTAAAAGTATTTTCGAACTATTATCATTAGAGCCATCATTAACAAAAATAACTTCCCAAGAAGAAGAGATTTTTTTTAATTCTGAATTTAATTGTTGGTAAAAGTATCTGAGGCTATTTTCTTCATTATAAACTGGTGATACTACCGATAACCTCATTATGTAAATTAAAGGAGCAGTTGTATAAAAACATTACATTAAATTGCTTAGCATTGCAATTACTTCTAAGGACTAAGAATTCTCGGTTTAGTACATAAATTTGCAAGAATGCAGAAAACCCTAATAAGCCAAAAAAGAGCACAATATATCATATGATTATATTGTGCTCAAAATAGATTAATCCTTACTGTACGGTACAAGTATTTGCTGCTACTTCTACGGCAGTATTTGTCGTTGACCTCCAGCACCATAGGTGCGAAGATTGGCCCCCTCCTGCTGTTGTCGGATCCTCAATTGTCGCATACACCGAAGCCTCAGTAGTATTACTGTGAACATCGTAACAATAAGCACGACCAGTCTGAGGATCAGCAGGAATCTGCTTTAATCCCCCAGAAACGGTCAAAGTAGTCAAACCCCCATTTGAACCACAACCATCATTTATTGGATATTTACCTTCTCCTGGAGTCGTATAATAAGCTTGAAGCTCTGTTGCAAGAGATCCGATATCGTTTTTTCGCCCAGCATCTCTTGCTTGTCTTGTTCGCTTTTGGGGATTAATAGCAACCAATACTGCAGCTGCTAAAATACCAAGAATTGCGATAACTATTAGAAGCTCGATTAAAGTAAAACCAAATAATTTCTTTTTTTGGGCAGATTTAATCACTTTCTTTTATCTCACCTCCTTGCCAAATATATACATTATCTTTCTTACTCAAGTATTAACCACTTAAATTTCCTTTGTCAAGAGAACAAACAGAAAATTCAGCTAAAATCGGAAAAATCAGAGCACTTAAAGCTTTACTAAGCAGGGGGTCTTTGGAACTTAATGTCCTTCATAGGAAAATGGCGTATATTAAGCGAAACAAGCATAAGATTATTTACATTAGCCGTAGCTGCTATTAGGCAGTCAGTTAGACTAAGAGCTTTGGAGTGTTTTATGTGCTCTTGCCAGTACAAACCTGCTTGCTTTGCAACTGCGCTAGTCACATCCCAAATTAGAAACTCACCAATTACACTTTCGGTTTTTACAATTTCTGAGGGATAAATATTTTTATAAATTTCCGCAATTGTTATGGTTGACACAGAAAACGACCCTTTGTCTTTTAGGTCTAGTAGAAATTTTTCGTACTTCTCGTTTCCTCTCAGAATCCATATAAGAATATCCGTATCAACTAAATACACCACGTTTAAAAGCTACGGTCCGCCGCTTTTCTTCCTTGCTCAACCCAGTTTATTACGCCTACCTTTGTCTTCCACTCAGGATGATTCTGTTTAGAAAATACTCCAAAAGCAGCTTTAAGCGCTTTACCGAATGTTTCGGGGTTAAACTTTTTCCTTGCTACAAGTTGAACCAACTGCTGGTCTTTCTTCTCGTCAATTAAAACAACAGTGTGTCCTCCTTGAGCTTTAGCAATATATTCTGCGATATGCTGTCGAAACTGACCAACAGATACATTTAGGGTCATAAACAGATATTAGTACAATATGTACATTTTGTCAATGTTTTGTCACGTCCAACTTCCCATTTCCAACTCTAAAATTGCGAAGTGAGGTTATATATCGGCAAAATGATCGAAAGAACAAGTGTTCCAACCCCCAAACCCAAAACTACCAATATAATCGGTTCAAGTGCAGTCGTTAAATTTCTAATTTGGTGTTCGCTTTCTCCCTCAAAAAATAAAGCGAGACGACCCAAAACCTCATCCATTTTGCCGGTTTCTTCACCAACTCTCATCATTTGGCTCATAAGCGGTGGAAAAGCCGGGTTGGCAGCAATCGGCTGGTAAAGTGGCGCACCTCTCTCTATCCTTCTAATCGCTTCATCTACACCGTCTTTATACGCGGAACTCGTTAAAATGTCTCTGACAACCTTCAGGGCTGTAATAATCGGAATTCCCGTACCAATTAGCAGTCCCAGTGTTCTGGTAAACTCAGCTAGTACCAGAGTCCGCCTTATTTTACCCCACACAGGCAAGGATAAAACCAGCATAGATACTCTTTTCGATCCGCCGGGGGTTTTGGAGTAAATCTTAAAGGCGTAAACAAAACCAACTGTCAAAAGAATCAGTAGCCACCAAAAACCTCTGGTGAAATCCGACATGGCAATTAGAATCTTAGTCGGCAACGGTAATTCCGTACCTATTTCCGTATAAAGACTGGTAAGCTTTGGAATAACAAATATCATCATTAGGGCAACAACTATTATCATCACAAAAACGACAATTACCGGATAGATGAAAGCACCTCGGGTTTGCGACTTAAATTCTCTATCCTTTTCCAAGCTCTGCGCAAGTTTAAGAAGGACTTTGTCCAAAACCCCGCCGGTTTCGCCGGCTTCTATAAGCTTTATATAAATAATATCGAATGCTTTAGGATGCTTGGCCATCGAAGAGGATAAAGTACCTCCTCCTTCAACATCGGCAATCACCTCGGTTAGAATTCGAGAAAAATTAACGTTTTTAGTTTGCTTTTGTAAAATTACCAATGCGTCTGTCAGAGGAAGCCCTGCTGACAACATTGTTGAAAGCTGCCTTGTAAAGTTAACTACTTCACCGGAATTAACACTGCCCCCAAACTTTGGAATAGATGCTTGCGTGTTAAAAATCTTCTCATCACCACGCTTGGTAATTGCCAGCGTAATTAAACCTTCGTTCCTAAGAGTCGCCACGACCGATTTATTATCGACAGCCTCAACCTCTCCGGAAACTTTCTTACCTGAAAAGTCTTTTGCTACGTATTTGAAAATTGGCATGGTGGCTTAATTGATGGATTACTTATCAGATTCACTGGCCGTACCTACTAACCTTTCGAGCTCCTTGGGTCTCAAACTGTATTGCTGCGCAATATCAACGCTGATTTTGCCACTCGCTACATATTCCGCCAAAGAGACCTCAAGTAGTCTCATTCCCGCTTGTCCCGAAGTTTGAATAATGTTATCTATTTGATGAGTTTTGCCGTCGCGAATCGAGGTTTTTACAGCTGATGTTGCCAGCAAAATCTCAGCAGCCGGAACCCTGCCTCCCCCTATTACCGGTATCAGGCGCAATGACACAATACCGGCGATTGTTGCCGAAAGCTGCAAACGTACTTGCGCCTGCTGCTTTTCCGGAAATACATCAATAATCCTGTCAATTGACTGAGCTGCGTTGTTAGTGTGCAGAGTTGCAAACACCAAATGCCCGGTTTCAGCAACCGTTATCGCCGAAGATATTGTCTCAAAATCCCTCATCTCGCCAACCAAAACCACATCCGGATCCTCACGAAGCGCGCTCCTCAGAGAAACTTCCCAAGAATGGGTATCCAAATGCATCTCGCGCTGGGAGACAAGCGCTTTTCCTTTTGGATACACATACTCGATCGGGTCTTCGATAGTTAAAATGTGAACTGGCCTTGTCTGGTTAATTTCATTAATAATTGAGGCGATCGTCGTAGATTTTCCGTGCCCGGTCGGCCCGGTTACCAAAATAAACCCCTGCCGCATCTTTGCAAAATTGTGGCAAATAGAAGGCAGGCTCAACTCTTCAAGCGTTTTGATGTAAGTGGGAATCAGTCTGAGCGCTGCCGAGAGATAACCTTTTTGGTAGTAAGCGTTCACCCGAAATCTGGCAAGCTCTCCTAACGCAAAAGAGAAATCCAGCTCTTTATTTACCGAAAGCATTTCTTTTTGCTCAACAGACAAAAGCTCATGAACCAAAGATTCAGTGTCCTCAGGGGTTAGGGGAGCCGAAGAGACAGGAATTAGTTGCCCGTCTATTCTCATCATCGAAGGAGCACCTACTACCAAGTGCAAGTCAGACGCTTCTTTTTTAACAATAGTTTCCAAATAATCTTGTATACTCATTCTTCAGCTACCCTCAATACTTCTTCAATCGTGGTAATGCCTTCAATTACTTTCAAAAATCCGTCCTGTTTCATTGTAATCATTCCCTCTACTATAGCTTCTCTTTCTATAGACTGCGATGTTTCGTGGGAAAATATCATTCTGGCAATTTTCTCGGAAACCACCAGTACCTCAAAAATACCAACTCTTCCTAAATAACCGGTTTTGTTACAATCCGAACAGCCCTTACCGGCATATACTTTAAACTTCTTGGTTGTAAAATCGTATAGATTACCAAGTATCTTTTTTAGCTCCTCAATAACCTCCAGCTTGGGTTCTTTGGCTTCTTTACAGGTTGGGCAAATTTTCCTGACAACCCTTTGGCCGACAACACAATTAACTGTTGAAGCAATTAGATATGGCTCCGCATGCATATCCAGAAGCCTTGGCAGAGCTCCTGATGAATTATTGGTGTGCAAGGTAGAAAATACCAAGTGGCCGGTTAGAGAAGCCTGAACTGCCAGGTCAGTCGTCTCGCTGTCACGTACTTCTCCAACCATAATAATATTCGGATCTTGTCTTAAAAATGATCTCAAACCCGAAGCAAATGTTAACCCTGCCTGAGGATTAATCTGAACTTGATTGATTCCCGCCATTTGGTACTCAATAGGGTCTTCCAAAGTAACAATGTTCACTTTAGTTGAATTTAATTTTGAAAGAATAGAATAAAGGGTAGTCGTTTTCCCCGAACCGGTTGGCCCGGTCACCAGAATGATCCCGTGAGGTCTGGCAATGTTCTCATCCAGGTTTTTCAAGGCCTTAGCCCTCAACCCCAGTTCCGGTAAAGTTGGTACAGCTCCGGTTTTTTTCAAAAGTCGCATTACCACTTTTTCGCCAAAAGCTGTCGGCAAAGTTGACAATCTTAAATCAAGCTCTTCGCGGCCTAATTTAAAGTTGAACCTGGCATCCTGCGGAACCCGCTTTTCATCTATTTTCATATTGCAAAGAATCTTAATCCTCGAAATAATCGAGTCGTGAATTTTTTTGGGCAAAATTAATTTCTCGTGCAATATTCCGTCTATTCTGTATCTTACTCGAGTCTCATTTTCCAACGGCTCTATGTGGATGTCCGACGCTCTCACCCGAATTCCGTACTCCAGCAGCGTTGAAACTATTCTGGCAACCGGCGCCTCACCCAAAACTGACCCAATCGAGGTACTTTTCGCATAAGCCATACCACTGCCTGGAGTTACCTCTTTAAGTGTCTCCGTAACCTCAGAAGAAAGGCCTCTCGTATATTGCTCGGTAATTGCCTTGTTTATGGAAGCTGCTGTCGCTAAATATGGCTTTAGGGTTAGTCCTGATTTTTTCTCAATAAACTCAAAAACCTGCAAGTCGAGTGGGTCGACCATCGCAACAGATAATGTTTCTTTATTCTTACTTAGCGGAATAACCTGAAACCTTTTGGCAACCTCTTCCGGGACATAGCTTAAAACCTCCGGAGATATCGGGTGCTCCGATGGGTCATCATACGGCACCCCGATTACTTTAGCTTTTGCCTGCGCCATCTGCTCGTCAGTTACCCAGTTCATCGAAGCGATAATTTTTTCGCTCGACTCTTGCCTGCGCTTAACTTCGCTTTTTACAAACTCCAGTTGTTCTGCGGTAATTGCGCCAACCGACGCCAGAATTTCCTCTATCGAAGATATTTTCTTTTGGTTTTCTTTAGGCGTTGCCAGTGGAGCAGTAGCTGCCATCTTATTAGTTAGGTAGTTATTAGTAAGTTAGTTTGATAGTAAAATTTTAGAAACAGATATAACCAAACTACCAACCGCACGGTCGATCTAACTATCTATCTGCTTTAAGCATAGCAAATTGGCGTAAAAATTCAAAAAGGGTAAAATGGCTTGGCAAGCTTTAAAAAAATGCCTTCCAGTTTCAGTAAAAACACTTCAAAATTCCAGTCCTTTCTCATAGTAGGGAAGGGGGCAAAAGAGCAAACTATCAAACTTGCTAAAGAGTTCAATATCGACTTAGAAAAACCATCACCGGACATTTCCATTATTTCTCCACAGAAAAAATTTATCTCCATTAACCAAATCCGCGAAATTAAAGCAACAATTTATCAAAAGCCTGTTGCCGGAAAGTACAAAATAATAATTATTCACAGTGCCGAAAAATTAACTACTCAAGCACAAAATTCACTGCTGAAAATTTTTGAGGAGCCGCCAAGCCATGCAATCATTATTCTTGAGGCAGCAGATAAATCAAATCTGCTTCCTACAATCGTCTCGCGGGCGATAGTCATCAGAACATCTGCAAAATCAGATATCGGCAAAAACGCGTCAATTCTCCTCTCTGGCAAAGATACCTACGCGCTCCTGAAAACCATTTCCGTAATCGAAGATCCCAGCATTTGGCTAGATGAGCAAATGAACACACTTCACCAATCACTACTAACAAACATTAAACATAAAAAATCCACTAACTCTCTGGACGAAATTCAATTTGTCTTAGAAAAATGCGCGGAAGCTAAAAAAATGATTGGCGCCAATGTCGATGGCAAATTCGTCCTATCAAATCTAATCTTCAGCCTAAATCTAAACGCTGACAATTGATAAAAACATTTCGATTCGACTCTAAGTCATTGAAAAAACGGAGCATAAGAGCTACAAATACAACCATCAGTGCCCAAGCAAAGACAAGGTTAAGTGCAAGATATAACATCTTTCTATCAGAGGAAATAACAACGGCAAGAAGCGTAGAAAAAAGAAATGCGGCCACTGATAAGTAGTAATGAAACCAGTGCGCACCATATAACAGCAGTGAAAAAACGACTGCCGAAATTATTGATGAAATATACCATCGAAAACGCGTTCATAAACTATAGCACAAAAAACCTGCGAGCTGATATTCAGATAGTTTGGCAAGATTGAACTAGAATCGTAAATTCTGAACCCAAAAAGTTCTCGTCACTATTTTTTTGACAATCGTGATTTAGTTTGATAATATTACAGCTGATCACGATGAGAGGACTACCAAAGGGTTTTGTCCCAAGGGAATGCCTCTCTTTTTTTAGACTCCAACTTTTCCTCTAAATAGATTGACATTAACGATAAAAGTACCAAACTTTCTGAGAAGCGAAGAATATTTTGACTCTGAACCCAAAAAGTTCACTTCGGTAAGACTCAGTGTAAACTAGAAGTTTGCGAAGAATTTTTGCTTTACTTCACGAGGCAGTTCCTTCGAAGCCAAATTGAAGAAATTCGAGGCATGGAGGATCTCCAAGGATACGGGTGAATTATCCCTGTCCACTTCAAGAATCGCACTGTCAACCTCAAAAGAGTCATCCACAGGCTCTTCAGAAAATTTCAGTACCAGTAGATCATCCTCTTTGTAATATTTAAGTTTTATCATATCGACCCTTTTTTGCTATGTGGAATGTGATTACTTTTATATCTGTACCGATTATATCATAAATTATTCTTAAATCATGCCTGACTGAAATACTTACAAAGTGAGCAAACTCACCAGATTTTGTTTTATTCTTATGCTTTGACTTACCCAAGGAATTTTCAATTAACGTTTTGTCCACTTTAAATTTCTTTATATCTGGTCTTTCCAATTTATCTTCCGCGTGTCTCGTGTAAGTTATCTTCATAATCAAGATTCTAACATTAATTTATTCGCAGAAAAGCTTTGCTTATTAGTTGTTTAAACCCAAAAAGTTCTCCTAATTTTAGCCCGAAAGACATCGCCTGCGGCTTCAATCGCTAGCCGGCGGGCTTGCATTAATATAATCTAGCTTCAAAAACGCTTGATCGCTGATCTCTAAATTTGCTACAATCAAGTAATGGATTTTTGCTTACTCTATCAAATGAAAGTAAACCTAACCGATGCCAAATTCCCAAGATAATAGTTACACAGCAAAAGACATTCAAGTCTTAGAAGGTCTTGAGCCGGTCAGAAAACGCCCTGGAATGTTTGTGGGCTCAACCGACATACACGGCCTCCACGAACTTGTTAAGGAAATTATCGACAATTCAGTTGACGAAGCCCTGGCCGGATATGCCAAAAATGTTTGGGTGGTAATTGACAAAGACGAAAAGATCACTGTCGCCGACGACGGACGGGGGATTCCAGTTGAACTTCACCCTAAAGCCAAAAAATCGACGTTAGAGGTCACTATGACCGTACTTCACGCCGGCGGAAAATTTGGTGCGGGTGCTTACAAAGTTTCCGGCGGTCTTCACGGGGTCGGCGCATCAGCCGTTAACGCG
>Ga0209541_10008341_pt1 | contig 17096 bp, 20 predicted proteins | sample RifCSPlowO2_01_FD_184027 | JGI IMG/M metagenome (GOLD analysis project Ga0209541, IMG submission 184027) | Groundwater microbial communities from Rifle, Colorado - Rifle CSP2_plank lowO2_0.1 (SPAdes) (version 2) | ecosystem: Environmental > Aquatic > Deep subsurface > Groundwater | place...
GAGGAATTCGTTTTCCAACTCATCGCGCCAGCACTCTTTTACGGAAGCTATACAGAGACCGAAGCTAGAGGCGGCCGCTAGTGGTTACATTGTTATAGTGGCCAACGACTCCAAGCAGGCGAGGGGACATCCGCCCCCCGCCTGCAATTTTTTTATCCCCCCACAACTCTATAAATACATCTCATAAAAGACAGGGTTATATCCACTTGCGAACGTTGTTACCTAAAATAAAAACTAGGGGGATGCGAGTAAACTCGCTATCCCCCCTTATCTTCGGCGCGGAGCACTGCCCGCGCTTTTTCTGGGTATTGCGCCCGAATTGCGTGGATCTTTCGACGAAGTTCCTTGTCGGATGGGAGCCGCTCATAGATCCAAACTGTGGCAGAGATGACCAGACTGTGGCTTTTTCTCCCAAAGAATTCCGTCGTCTTGTGTACCGAGTAACCAAGATCAGTACGCACCAGAACTACCGCTATATAGCGCGCAGTTGTCAGCTCGCCACCGCCCCCCTTGGAATAAAAAAACACCTCCATCGGCACGTGCAAGATCTTCGCCGTTGCCTGCAGAATATCCTCCGGAGTCATCCCCGGAAGCGGCTTTGTGAGAAGAAGATAGACAGGCGGGACGATATCTGGGACAACCACTGGAACCGCGATCGCAACAGGACAATTCGTCTCACGGCCTTCCCGGCACGGTGTGAGACATATACCGGTCTTGTTGAATGGCGCAAGCGGCTTGCCGCAACCCCTGCACCTCTGCCGTTTCGTTTTCACCTCCAATCGGCCATGTACCGCTGTGCTCAATCCCGCAGGAGTCAAAACAAAAGGTCTTGGCATACCAAACCTCCCTTCTCTAAAAATAATGAACCAATCTAATTTGTTATACCGCGCATGCAGTCGAGAGTCAACTTCAATGTGCGAGACTAGAGGGAGCTCGTTGAGCTAAATAGATTCTCTGCATCTACTATGGTGACCTCGGGAGAGTCTCGTCTCTTCACCTCCACCCCGCCTTTTGCGAGAGTCTTTTCGGAGATGACGACGCGGATGGGCAGACCAATCAAATCCGCGTCGGCGAATTTTTCGCCGGGCGAGACATCAGCCCGATCGTCAATCAAAGCGCCACCTTGCCACTCGGCTTGGTTATGAAGTTTCAGCGACATCTCTAAAATCTCCTGCATCTTTGACTCGTCCTTGGCGGCCACAGGAATAATATGATACATGAAAGGCGCTACCGACTCCGGCCAGATAATCCCCTTGGCATCACTTGAAACTTCCACAATCGTCCCCATTATCCGCGAGGAACCAATGCCATAACAGCCCATCAAGACATCTTTTTGCGATCCGTCTTCCGCCGTATAGACCAAGCCGAAGGGCTTGGAGTATTTATTTTTTAGCTTGAAAATATTTCCCACCTCGGCGCCGCGTTCGACATGCCACTCCTTGCCTTCGTGCTGAATAGTCGTGCCGGGCTCGGCTGTCTGCAACATCTCGGGTATTAACTCGCGATTCAGCGCTTCTCCATCATCGGAAATAAAAATTAGATCTTCGCCAGCGGCAGTGATCACTTGATACTCATCGGAAAATTTTGAGAATGTTCCTCCGGATGCTTTGACGCGGAGTGCTTTAAGCCCACAGCGCTTGTAAATTTTCTCGTAGGACGCGGCAATTTTTTCGTAATACTCATCCAGTGATTTTTCATCGGCATGAAAAGAGTATAAATCCTTCATACGAAATTCGCGCCCGCGCAAAAGACCGGATTTCGCCCGCGGCTCATCGCGGAATTTTGTTTGAATTTGATATAGCCCAAAAGGCAGGTCTTTATATGACAGTGAGCTTCTTTGCGCTAAAGGCACGACGGACTCTTCGTGCGTCGGGGCTAGCGCGAACTCCTGATCAAAATGCGAGATAACTTTAAATAGCGCATCAAACTCCTGAAAGCGGCCAGTTTTCTCCCAATTTTCTTTGGGATGGAGCGCGGGCATTAAAATTTCCTGCGCGCCTGCGGCATTCATTTCTTCGCGGATAATCTCTTCAATTTTCTGGAGAACGCGAATGCCAAGCGGCAGATACTGATACACGCCCGCCATCAATTTATGAATATAGCCGGCGCGCGAAAGTAAAATGGCGTTGGTGGAGATCTCGTCTTTCGGCGCTTCGCGCAACGTCCGCCCAAATAGTTCCGATTGGTTCATGTCCTTATAGTCTAGCGAAATAATCTACCTGCGGCAAAAATAAGAGGCGTGAGGGGCTGACCCCCTCACGCCGTGACCTCGCGATCCCAGCCGAACGCTTCCCGACGCATGGCCCAGAAACTGCTCATCCACTGGAGCCATTCATCGCGTGGCATGTCTTCGCCTAAGATCATGCCATCCCAGGCATGTGAGTCGTAGATGGCAGGGTCGCCTTCGACGATGCCATCGTGACCAGCCGAGCGGTATATGATGGGATCGCCCATTGAGGGCTGTAATGCCACGAAATACCGCAGGATCTCGGACCAGTCCTCCTTGCGACGGATATGGCAGAGACTGAAACGCGCCCTTCCGAGTGGGCCCGCATTGCGATAAACAAAGAACTGGCCATAGCGCGGATTAGACCACTCCCATTCTCCCTCCTGCCGCCCCGTTAGGAATGAAACTAGCCGCATCAGCCGGTGGTCACGCTCGGTGGCAATGCGATCCTGGGATAGCTCCCGCCGTAGATCCGCAATCTTTTCCCTGTATTCATTAAGGAAAATAACGCCACCCATCCCCCTCACCTCCTTTCAAAATAGGACACGCTAAAGTTTCCCCACTCGTCTCACGTGTTCAACAAGTGTCGCGGTATATCCCGCTTCATTGTCATACCATGAGAATACCTTCACTAAGTCCTGGTCTATCACATGTGTGAGGGACAAGTCAACTATTGCGCCATAGGGTTGGCCAATTATATCGGTTGAGACCAATGGGTCCTCGGTGACGGCGAGCGACTTCGCCCAACGCGGACTGGCCGCCGCTTTTCTAAATATGTCGTTGACCTCTTCCGTGCTCGTCGGTCTTTCGACAAGCGCTGTAATATCTGTCAATGAACCGGCAATCACAGGAACGCGCATCGCCACTGCGTTAAACTTGCCCTCAAGCTCCGGGATTGATTGAATCACGGCTTCTGCCGCGCCGGTGGTTGAGGGCACGATATTGGCCGCCGCCGCCCGGCCGCGACGCAAATCTTTGGCATCCGGCCCATCCACCAATTTCTGCGTAGCGGTATAGCCATGAACTGTGGACATGCCAGCTTTTTTAATTCCCAGAGTTTCTTTCAAAATTTGCATCACCGGAGCCGTGGCGTTCGTCGTGCAAGAGGCGTTTGCTGTCACAGCACTCATCCCATCTTTGAAAAGCGTGTCGTTCACGCCCACAAGAGCCGTTATGACCTCACCCGTTGCGGGAGCAGTGATCACCACCCGCTTGGCGCCCGCATCCAGATGCGCCCTGGCCTTTGCGCCATCGGTAAAAAACCCCGAGGATTCTACAACCACATCAATACTATGTGCCGCCCACGGGAGTTTGGCCGGGTCTTTTTCGGCTAGCACTTTCACTTCGGTTCCATCAACCACAAGCGCGTCGGATGTTGGCTCCACAGTTTTAGCGTAACGCCCATAGACACTGTCATATTTCAAAAGATACGCGAGAGTCTTGGTATCAGTTAAATCATTAACCGCGACAATCTCAAAATCCGGATCGCCAAACGCCATCCTAAAAAAACTCCTGCCGATACGTCCGAATCCGTTTATAGCTATCTTTGTCATAAGGGTATTATAACACGTATCCGCGCGGCTCCGAACTTTTTTAGACAGTACCCGTCTCCGCCGCCGGGCTTTGATGCTTCTTACCAAGCAGATAGTTATAGCAGGACAGCGCCGCCTTGACCGCATCTCCGACCGAGATGTTATTTTGTTTATAAATTTCATCAGTCACATCTCCCGCCGCAAAAATTCCCGGCTTTGAGGTGGTTCCGGTTTTATGGTCAATCACGACCTCTCCCATCGGGTTCATATCAACAAGGCCTTTGGCAATATCAGAATTCGGCACCGCGCCAACTTCAACGAAGACGCCGTCAACCTGAAGCTCCTTTGCTTCTTGAGACTTTGCATCCTGGTATTTTAACCCCGTGACATATTCACTGCCGAGAATTTCCTGTGTCAGCGCATGATAGATAATTTCAACTTTTGGATTCCCCCGCACTTCGTCTTGAGTCACCTGGTCTCCTTTTAGCGCGTCACTCCGCACTATAAGGAAAATTTTCTTGGCGTACGGCAAAAGATCAACGACCGCTTCAAGTCCCGCGTTCCCGCCGCCCACAACTGCGACAGTCTTCTCGCCAAATAAGGGTGCGTCACAGGTTGAGCAAAATACCACCCCCTTGCCTTCAAATTTTGACTCGCCCGGGATACCGAGGCGACGTCTGCGGCTACCGGAGGCAAGAATAACGGTCCTAGTTTCAACTTTTTTTTCGGCGTCTGTTTCAACGCGAAACCCGCCGGGAATTTCTAAAATTTTTGTGACCAGCTCGCCCGCGGTAATCTCTACGCCTTTTTGCGCTCGCAGATGACTTTCCAATTTTTGCGCCAGGTCAAAGCCTGTCAGCGATTCCTCGCCGATCCAGTTTTCAATTGAGGAAGAAATCAGCGACTGCCCGCCGAACTCTTTGGCGATGACAGCGGTTTTTAATTTTTTGCGCGCGGCATAGACCGCAGCCCCCACCGCCGCCGGCCCGCCACCTACAATTACTACGTCAAACATATTTTGAATGGCGCCGAAGAGGCAAATTTTTACACTTTTTCCAAAAAGCTACCGCACGTGATTTTTTGCCCATGCTCTCAAATCGTCATAGTCCGCTACCCCGCAGATATAGGCCTTTGTTTCTGTATTGTAGAAAAAAGGGACGCCTCCGCATAGCCCCTTATCAATCTCCGACATTTTGCCCGCGTTCTCTTCGCTATGCCAGACCTCAAGTTTTTCGACTTCCAAGCCGTCCTCGGTCTTCAGCCGCTCAATTAAGGGAGCCATTTTGGCGCAATGCGGGCAGTTGTCGCCGTAGAATTCCAGTAAGGCCACAGTAGGAAATGTAAAATTTAAAAATCAAAGTTAAAAATTATGGAAGCCGCGTCAGACGCGGCAACCCGAATTTTTCATTTTGCTTGCCACGTAGTGAACTCCACTCTACTGCTGGGGAGATTTACATTTTGCATTTAGTTGATTCCGAGCGCTTGAGAGAGCCGTGGCTTGTCAAAGCCCACAATCACTTTGCCGCCCACGTCAATCACGGGGACGCCGATCTGGCCGGATTTCTTAATCATCTCTTCACGCGCTTTTGAGTCAGATGCGACGTCGACTTCTTGAAACTCGATATTGTTCTCCTTAAAAAAGGCCTTAGCCATTTTGCAGTAGACGCAAGGCGGGGTGGAATATATTTTCACTTTAGGAATTTTTACTTCGGGCATATTATTGTTTTTTTATGCTGGTCTTCTCCCCTATTATATCAAACTTGTCAATGCGCGAGGGGCCGCGCAGGTCCCGCTATTTCCCGGCTTTGGCCGTAAGCGCCTGATCCACAGCTTGCTTGAACTGCGCATACGGCACTGCGCCCTGAATCTGGACGCCGTTGACAAAAGTAGTGGGTGTCGCGTTAACCCCCAAAGCAACTGCGTCGGCTTTATCTTTATTTACTTTCTCGGTATATTTCTGGCTGTCAAAACAGGAGTTGAATTGACTCGTGTTGAGGCCGATAGCCGCAGCAAAAGATTTCAGCTTGTCTTTGGCGAATGCCCCTTGGTTTTCTCCTTGCTGATGGCTGAAGAGATAGTCATGGTAAAGCCAGAACTTACCTTGATCATTGGCGCAGAGCGCCGCGGCAGCAGCGTCAACCGATTCAGGCCCCAAGAATGCGAAGTTGCGATACACGAATTGCACTTTGCCGGTTTTGACATAGTCGTTTAGCAATTTCTGCTCGACTTCTTGATGGAATTTTCCGCAAAAGGGGCACTGAAAATCGCTGAATTCAACAACCACGACCGGCGCGTCGGGACTCCCCAGGGCAGGCCCATCGGAGGCAATTTCGGCATTCGTTTTTTGACCCGCGCCCGCCGTGCCTCCATCGGCCGGCTTGCCGCCACCTGCATTAGAAGGAGAGCGGAACCCGCCGCTATACAAAACTGCCAAAGCTATCAAAACTCCGGCGACAATAATCGCCCCAGGCACTAACAAGTTGTTCGGCGCTGTCGGTTTTTCGGTTTCCTGTGTCTCGTGTGTTTCGTGTGTGTCCATAGCCGTTTTATGTTACATGAAATAAATCCCCAATGCAACTTTCTTCAACCGAACGACCCAAGAATCTTTTGCGTATCCGCCAGCTCTGTCTCGCGGCCAGCGAAATTCTGCTTTTCTCTGATCCAGCGCTGGATCAGAGACTGGGCATTGGGCAGATTGATCAACGAGGCGCCTATTACCGCTCCCTCTTTAAGAAAAATTTCCATGTAGCGAGTTGACGCGGAATCATAGCGAATCACACTAGGCAAGTTTCGATCAATATGCCCTAAGGATGTCATATGAAAACCCAAATTAGAAATGGAGTAGGAAGATAGATTTTGGAATTGAGTTTTGGCGCCCGCCAAGGTTTTGCCGACTGTTTTTCCTTGTAGGAACGCATTATTCCAATTTCCCACCGAGTGCGTAATGTCCAGAACCGCATCTTCAAATTCAGCGATATCGCCAGCCGCGTAAATATCAGCTTCGCTCGTCCGCAAATAGCTATCTGTTAAAATTCCTTTCTTCCCCGTGACAATCCCCGATCCGTCTAAAAATTTAAGATTGCGTTCAATTCCGATCCCGACGCAGAGGGCATCACATGAGATTTGTTTTCCGGCTGATGTCACGACTCCCCGTATTTTACCCGCCTCGCCTTTGATAGACTCAATCGTCTCGCTACAGAATACCCGGGTCTCATGCTCTGCGAAGTTTGCCTCCAAAAGAGCGCTCCCCGCCGGAGAAAATAAATTATCGGCAAAATGACTGCCCTCGCAAAGAAGCGTTGCCTGTATCCCGCGGAGGCGCAGGATTTCGAGAAACTCAAGCGCAATAAAACCGCCCCCGATGACCACCGCCTCATGTATCTCCGGCAGGGCTTGATACAGCCGATCGGCGTCATCAAGCGTCTGCAAACGATGGATATCAAGAATCCCGGCGGCGCTGTCAAACGGAAGAGATCGCGCCTGCCCACCCGCGGCAATCAAAAGTTTTCGATAGCGCACTGTGTTGCCCGAATGCAGTACCACATCATGCGCCGTCGGGCGCACCTCAACAACTTCCTCCCCGGCATAGAAATGAATGTCTAACTTGTCAAAGTCATCAATACTCCGCATGAATACCTGCTCGCGCTTGATTTTCTGCTTTAGATATGAAGGCAGTAAAACCCGCGAATACAAAAGATGCGGCTCCGAAGCAATAATCGAAACGCGCGAGGATTTATCCTGCTCGCGAATTGCTTCTGCGGCCGCCACACCCGCAATCCCACCGCCGATAATGAGATAATCTACCGAAGAGTCCATCAATAAAAATATGAAAAGTGATACCTGGATTTTAGCATAAATAACAAAGCCGCGTCTTACGCGGCTTTGTTATCGAGTTAGAATTCGCGGCGCGGTCCACCGAAATTGCTTCGGCGAGGCCGGTCTCCACGAACTTCTCGGAAGCAGTCTATGCAATAGACTGGCTTGCCCGGGGTCGGTTCAAAAGGAACCGTTGTGTCCTTGCCGCACTTCGTGCAGGTTGCAGGAAACTTCGGCCGATCGCCGAAACCACCAGAGCGCGGGCGGTCGTTAAAACCGCCGCCACCGTTATTCATGTTATCGTCCACGTTGATACGAGCTTTAATTTCTGTATCTTAAAGCCCTTGTGTGGTTATTGTTATCGAACCCACTCTTTGGGAGCCCGTATCAACAACTGCGAATTCAAATTGAAATTCAAACTCCGTTCGTTAGATCGTTTTCTCTTATTTGAGCGTACGGACATCCTAGCATGAATGAAAACATAAGTCAATGACTACCGAGCCGCCAAACGACAAGCACTGGAGCCAAACTTTCTACTAGTGCCGTTATAACTTAATTGTGAACCCCGTTAGAGAATACTTATGAGGTCGCGCGAGAAATGAAGCATATCGTGAAAAATTGACTCTCATGAAAGTAGATACGCGTTTTTTAGATTCTCTAACGGGGTGAACCCTGCGAGACAGAAATAACCTTCACAGTACACAAGTCTGTTCGTGATTATAGTAGCTCATATGTAAGTTATAACGGCACTAGGCGACATCTCACTGATGACTCCTCTTTACCCCCAACACTTATGTAAGTGTGGGGGTTTACGGTTTTTCAGATACGAAATTAGAAAAAGAAACGCTGCACGTCGCGATAGCTGATGACGAGGATCAGCGCCAAAAGAAGCACGAAGCCGATGGCGTGCGTCGCGCGTTCATAACTAATATGGACCGGTCGGCCGCGTATTTTTTCAATCGCAAGAAACAAAATCCGCCCGCCATCCAGTGCGGGAAACGGCACCGCGTTTAAGATTGCCAGGTTCACTGATAAAAGAGCGATAAATTGGATGAAATAAGAAATCCCCAACCGCTCGGCCTGTCCGGTTAAAACAAATAACCCCAGCGGCCCCGACACACCTTCAGGAATTTTGCCGTGCTGGACAGCGCTCTGGAAAAGCCCAACGAAAGCGCCGAAGGTGGCCTGCACGGAAAACCAAAGACTTTGCAGGCCTCGCCACGGCGCCAGATACCAGGGAGATTTGGCAATCCCGATATCGGCGAGCGCAATCCCCAAAGGCCCTTCACCGGACGGCGGCGAGGCACGGCTGACGACCGTTATAGTTTTTGCCTCTTCGCCAGCGGCGCTGGATTGAATTTCCAGACTCAATGCCTCGCCTTTGTGCGCGTTCACAAATTGAATCAGCTCATCCGTATTTTGGGGCTCAAGTGTTGCCCCGCCCGCTTCGATTTTTTTGATCACATTACCAAACGTCAGCTCGGCATTTTCGGCTGGACTGCCTGCGGCAATGCCAATAATCGTTATCTGCGGGTTCTCCACAACAAGATTATCCCCTCCCACCGACGGCATACCAATCACATGCCCGAGAGAAAACAAGACCCAGGCCAGCACCACATTCATGAAAACACCAGCGGCAATAATCACAATCCTCTGCCAAATAGGATGCGAGACAAAACTTGCGGCGTCATTTTCTCCTTCACCCTGCTCGCCAAATATGCGAACAAATCCGCCTAGGGGGAAAAGATTGATTGAATAAAGCGTCTCGCCGAACTTTTTCCCCAAAACCCGCGGCGGGAAGCCAAATCCAAATTCATCCACCCGCACGCCGAATTTCCGCGCCGCAAAAAAATGCCCCCATTCGTGGACAAGGACTAAAACCCCAAGCACTAAAATAAAAATCACTATCGTCATCGCTCTTTTATCTAGCACAGTAGTACAATAGACTAGTCTATTGTACTTTCTATAACTTGTGTAATGCCGATCGCCACCGGCGCATGCTCCTCGGGGACCCCTTCACCGGCAATGTTAGCGCATCAAGTACCCTGCTCAATGTTTCAAGCCATCGCTTCCCCTTCGACTCCTTGAAGAATAACTCAAAAATCTGTTTATAGCCATCGCCCGAACGCAATAAGTCCCGCTGGTACAAATATATAGTGGCCTTGCTCATTTTCAGCATACGGCAGACTGAACCGCAACTATAGCCATTTTGTAGCAAGATCACTGCCATAAGACGCTTTGAAAGCATAAGCTTCTCTCCTGGAGTAAGCAAATCGCCGAGAAACTTTTGTAGAAGAGCATCACTATCAATCCGCACAAGCGTGCGTACAAACGCATCGCTAATTTCTTTTTGAACAGCTGGAGGCAGCGGATTCTGGGAAACCTTGGGCATACCATAATAGTACAATAGATTAGTCTATTGTACTAGTGAGAAGAGAAGCGAAGATGTAACAAATATTCGACGTTGCCTTTTGCCCCCGGGATTGGAGAAGTTATCTGATCTATAATACCCCACCCACTTGCAGCCGCCCAATCGCCAAATGAGTTAAGCGCTTCTTTGCGAATCACATCTTCTTCAACAATCCCATGATGCAGCTTTTTTTTATCAACTTCATACTGGGGCTTGAAAAGCGCAATAACTTCAGCTCCTGGCAAGAGAAACTTTTTGAGGGCGAGCAAAACAAGACGCAGAGATGTAAAAGAGACATCAACCACCGCGCACTCAATCGGTTCGGGCAATGCGTCTAGATAGAGAATGTTGGTTTCCTCCATCACGATAACGCGCGGGTCTTCACGGAGCTTCAGCGCCAGCTTCCCGCGTCCCGTATCTATCGCATACACTTTCCTTGCACCGTTTTGGAGTAGGACGTCAGTAAACCCACCAGTGGCAACACCAATGTCGGCACACGTCTTTCCTGCAGGCAAAAGGTTAAACTCCCTTAGGGCCGCCTCTAACTTCAGCCCGCCGCGCCCGACATACTTTCTTGGCTCCTTCACGCGCAACATAACATCAGAATCTAAGAGTTGCGCCGGCGAAACCGCCTTTTGTCCTTCAATAAAGATATTGCCTTCCGTTACCGTGATGAACGCTTCGGCCTTATCTTTTGCAATTCCCCGTTCAATCAATATTTCATCGAGGCGTTGCTTTTTGCTCTTTGACTTCATATAAAAATTTTGAGAAGAATTCTTTATCTTTGTAATGCGTTAGCAGGCCGAGCACATTATCAGGAAGAACCCAACGGGCTTCTGGATTTGCGGGGTCAACGGGGGCTAGCATCTCATGGCTCGTTGTGAAAAGAAACATGAATATCGTTTTTGACTCTGATGTATCATCTCCGCCATCTTTTGAGATTTTAAATCTCTGATAATTCCCTAAATCCATTACCAAAACTAAAGAATCTATTGGGATACCGGCCTCTTCAAATATTTCACGCTTGGCGGCGGTCAACGCGTCCTCGCCTTCATCAATATGGCCTTTAGGGAGTGACCATGCCCTTCCGCGCTGACTAACAACCAACACCTGCCCCCTTTGGTTCATGACAATGCCGCCCGCGCTTCTTGTGAACCGCGTTTCCATATATTATTTTTCAGTAATATGCTTTTTGAATTTCCACCGATTATCTTTCTCATGATTTGTTTCGCGCGCCTTGATAAATGCAGGAGTTACCGCGATCTGCCGGTGCCATTCAGATGCATAAAATTCTTCCAAAACCTTCTGCCAATCTCTTTCATGTTCCAAAATATCTAGGCTTCCTTCGGTTTTAGGAAGGTATGTATAAAGCGGCTGAGCTCCTCCATAATACTTTGCTAACGGAATTCGAGAAGTTGCTGATTTCTTTCCTATTTTCCTCAATACGCCATAATATGCATCCGCATCCAGCACAGCCTCATCAGGATAACCCTTCACAATGCCATGGTATAAATGCGCTACATTTGAATATGGTGGGAATGAGCCATTTTCTTTACAAAACTCTAGAGCACGAAGAGTTTCCTTACGCCATTTATCGAAACCAGCCCATCCTTCCGCTGCACGAAAGGGTAGAATCCCAGGGATTTTTCTATTTTTAGTCGCTATCTCGTAACCAGCGAGAGACTCAACATCCAAATTTATATATGGTCCAAACTGCGGGCGTTTACCTTCAGAAGAGCTGGACCGAACGCCCTCAATAGATAATTTTTTCAAATCTTCAACCTCCTTGCGGTCGATATCATCAGGATTCCAAATTGGCGTTTCCGTCTGCCCACGACAATCGGCCAATGTGAGTACCATATTGGCCTCGACGAAAACACATCCCACCTCGGGACCGATCGAGTCATATATGAGCCGGCACCGCTCAACGGCGCGCTCTGCGCTTGGCTCTATTTCGCTATCTTCCTTTGATAACTCTAATTCGTAGCTGGAATCTTCTTGCTCCATGTTTACACCGTCATTATCTCTTTCTCCTTCTGCGCTCCCATGTCGTCAGTTTTTTTATTGGTCTCATCAACTAGTTTTTGGATTTCACCCTTGCCGCGGAAGTGGTCATCCTTTGAAATTTGCTTGTCGCGTTCTACGCGATCAAGCTCTTTCATCGCCTCTTCGCGGATCTTGCGAATGGCGATTCTGCCATCTTCCAGTTTCTGGCTCAATAGTTTTATCAGCTCTTTCCTGCGTTCTTCGTTCAGCGCGGGCAGGACTAAACGAATTCCATTTGAATCCGCGATGGGATTCATGCCTAAATTAGATTGCTGAATAGCTTTTTGAATCGGCTCCATGGCGCCTTTGTCCCAAGGACTAATCATAATCTGGCGCGGCTCGGGAACGCTAATGGCCGCCAGCGTCTTCAAATGTTGCTTCGCGCCATAATAGTCAACCTCCAAATCTTCCACCAGCGCGGGAGTGGCGCGTCCTGTCCGCAAACTCGCTACTTCTCTTTTCAGATGCTCGAGCGCCTCGGCCAGCTTTGGTTTTATTGTGTCAATAACTTTTTGCATAATATTATTCGGTAATCATTTCTCAAACTATTTCTCGAATAATCACGAATTCGAGATGCATTAGCGACATGATTCGTGATTTCTGTATCTACTTTCCAACCACCGCATAGACAGTGCTGGGCTCTTCTGCGGAGATACGCAGCATGGTGATGTTCCCTGCGACGGGGAGTTGAATTACTTGCCAATGCTCGCCAAAGTCATCGGATTTATAGATCGCTGAACCCACACCGGCCAGAATCGTATTGGAGCTCTCTCGCCCCACGGCCACAGCACGCACCAAAGCGCCCTCCGGCGGGATAATTAGATCCACCTGCTTCCACACGCCGCCTGAATCCTCCGAACGCAATAAACCAAAAGCCGAGGCGGTATAGAGAATATTCGGCCGGGACGAATCCATAATAAAATCAGAAATTGATGAGGACTTCGGAAATTGCCGATAACCCTCGGTCAAACGCACCCATGAAATGCCGCGATCCTCTGTGCGGAACATCTCACCGTGCGAAGAGACCACATAGTATTCGGCAGGGTTCTCTGGATTCTGGCGCATCTTTGTAAGCCCATCGGGAAACCACTTTTGTATCCGCCAGGACTTCCCCGCGTCAGACGATTCAAAAAACCCGCCCTGCCCCGTTGCAATATAGACTCGATTCGGGAGAACCGAATCAACAGCCACTCCAAAAACACCAAAGCGATTGCCGGACACGCGATAGACCTCGGTAAAACTCACCCCGCCGTTATCGCTCCGCAAAACCCTGCCTAAATTGTCTTGGAACACTGCAAGATACAGAGTTGTCGGATTTGAGCGGCTGATGGCGATATCGTCAACCTCCGCATCTGACTTTAAAACCCCCTGGGGATCGGTGATATGTACCCAGGATTCACCGGCATTTTGAGACACCCATAAACCATCTTGCTTTGTCCCAATATAGATCACATTGGGATCGGTGGGCTTTAAAACCATACTCAAGATTGAGACGGGAAAACCGACCCCTGTTTGGTCCACGTGTGTTTTCGCCATCCAGTTTAATCCGCCGTCGGTTGACTTGAAAATTCCTACCGTCGCGACAGCCGTCGGACTGGCTGACTTTGGTTGTTGCGACGAAGTAGCCCTAAAAACAAAGGGTAGCAAAATCATCAATATAAACAAAAGCGCGCCGATTCCGATAAATGTGGATTTGAATGACATACAGTGAACCTTGACAATGACTATTGAGAGAAACTATTTACCTTAACTTTTTACTATCACGCCTGCGATGGTCGCACGCGCTGCAGATTAAGAAATATGATATCCAGAGCCAGACGCCGATTGACATTGGTTGTTTGAGACTGCGAAAGAGCTTGTATTGCGCGGCTCACCCGACGAATCAAACTGGCAAGGGCCGTGTTGTCCAAAACCGCGGCCTCTTTTCTGGCAAACGATAAAAGATGAAGCGTAATTTTTTTTTCTAGCCCTAGAGAATCAGAAAATTCTTTGGCCGCGCTCGCCGCATCGGAAATCCCGCCGCGCCAGATCCGCTCGGCCGCGCGGCGCATTTTCTCTTCTTCTTTGCGAAAAACCGGGTCAAGGATAGCGCGGACCAAGATCTCCGGTCGGCCGCCGGCAATATGAACCAACTCCTCCGTCGCGGATTTGACTTTTGCCAAAATTGAATCGGGCACGAGCCCGAAACGAAGCGGCACGGCTCGCGAGCGAATAGTCGGCAGAATATACTGCGGCGCCGATGAAATTAAAAGAAACACCGTTGTCGGATGCGGCTCTTCCAGCATTTTTAAAAGCGCGTTCGCCGCTTCCTCACTCATAACATCTGCCGACTCAATCAGAACAACACGCGGCGCCTCACTGGCAAAAGACAACCAGTGATGAAGTTCGCGCACCTCTTTAATTGAAATCTCGCTCGTTTGATTTTTCTCCTCTGTAACTTCCTGCGGCGCTAAGCGAAACAGGCGATTCGAAAGACGCAGATCCGGAGCCGTGCAATTCGCACAAGTGCCGCAACCTCCCAGTTTTCGCAGGCCGCGATCGCAAAAAAGCGCCCGCACGAATGCATCGGCCACAGTTGTTTTACCAACGTGTTCCGGGCCCCAAAAAAGATAGCCGTGCGCCCAGCTTCCTTTTTCTAGAACCTTCTCGAGATATTGTATGACTCGCTGATGCCCGATAATCATGAGCTTATTGTAGCTTCAATGACCAAACAAGCCAAGAAACTCGGCTTGCTCTTCAGGCGGCAGATCCTGAAAAAGTTCGGTTTCAAATTGCTGGCTCTTTTGATACAACGCATCTTTAAATTCCCGCGGCTGGACATGAAAATGCACATGATCCACTTTCAATCTGCCTTGGGGAAGAAATGGCCGCGCATTTTGACGTATGTCACAGCCCGAGGCATACAGCTCGAGGATTTTTTTCTGTGTTTCTACAAGAGTATCAAATAATTCCTGCCGTTCCGGCAAAGTCAATTCTGACAGCTTTTCAGAGTGACGCTTGGGAATCACCAAAAGATGCCCGGGCATGAGCCGCGGATTAGAAAACGCCACATACGTGAGTTCCTTCTCAAGAATAATACGCGTCTTCTCTTTTTGTATATCGCAAAATGGGCATTGCATGAGAAAGTTCCAGTAGTTCTACTTGATATAGTTTTATCACGTCCTGCCTTCTTTAAAAAGAATCGCCCGAGCCCCATTTAAGGGACTCGGGCCTGTGGGCGTTGTGGCTAGCTCACTGTGCCTCCCAAGCGGCTCGGGTATAGTATTCCAGCTCGCGCCGACGCTCCTTAAAGAAGATCGCGATAAGCGCCTCCAACAGATCAAACGTGATATCCTGCGGCATCTTCGGCCTGAAGATGAAGTCGGCCTGGTAGGCATCCATGTGCAACACCGGATGTGGGACCTGACCACTAATCACCCAGGTTGTGATACGCCGACCATTTGAATGTCGGGAGCAACGATGTTCGAGCACTTGGCGTAACGCCGCGGCCCGAAAATCAGTATGCCAGCCCATAATGACAAGATCCGGCTCGAAGCTGTCAAGCAATAAACCCAATCTTTCTGGGTCTCGTCCCCCTATACCACCAAGATCGAGTCCGTACGTATGCTTGAGGCCAGCGAAAATCCTGGCAACTTCTCTTTGCGGTTGCATCAGGAACACGCGGAACTTGAGATGATTGACCATCAGTCACTCGCTTTCTCGCCCTACGCGGGCGCGCTAAATTATTTCCAACATCATTGGGCCAAAAAAGATCTCAAAGTGCCAATAACAGCCCAGTAGAAAATACGCCGGCCACCAACCAAAGTCAAGCAGTTGTATGACAGAATGCTCAAGAAGTTATCTCAACAACTTAGTGACGATCGTCACAAAGTTGTTGAGATAAAATACTCACAAATAGCAGCTAATTTCTTTCTTTAAACCAGCAGCACAAAAAGATCTACCGTAGCCGCGCTACGGTAGTGACTTCTGGGAGTATTATTCAGAGTCCGTTTTTGCGACTCCAAATCAAAAGCCGCCGCGCCTGCCGGCTCACTGCGCCGAAGTTTTGGCGAGGCGAGTAGGCGAGTTCGGCACGACGGCTTTGCATCTCGAGATAATCGTTCGAGATCTCTCAAGTACTACATTGGGCTTGCTTGGGAACCGCAGAGTTTGCAGTTCTTCTTGTGGGTTACGATCTCGTAGATGGCCGAGAGGCCGACCAAAATGTAGACGATTTGCGCGATCTGCGAACCCACATACTGACCGACCCCGTATCCGAACGCCTCCAGCAGCCAGTTAAGGCCGCCGACAACGAGCAGAATCCAGGTGATCATGTGTAATCCTTTCATATAATGAGAAACAATAGAATTACGAACGTCCGACCTTTACAATAGCTCTGTACTAAAATCTGTCTTTATTATATACCAAATAGCCCCGGAAGATATGCACAAATGGCAAATGGGCCTAATTGGGTGCCAAACGCCCGGGGTGTATTTACAATCCCCTCCACTCTTCAATCCGCCGTAACTCTTCCGTAAGACGCTCGACTTCCGCAGTATCACCGCGCTCCCGCGCAAACGCCCTAGCTTCTGCGACAACATCCAACGCATCCATAACTATATCATCACCGATAAATTTAGACTCAACGCCCATCCGAATCGCTTCCCATCCTTTACCCATTTGCAACAAATCCTCGATCGTGCGTTTAGCATGTTCTTTTTCCGCCGACGAATAGTCAGCCACTTCCCCGGAATCAACCATGCCTTTTAGTATCTTGGCTTCCTCCGCGGCTTCCTCCTCTGTATAACCCCGGAAACCCAATGACCCAACCTGAACACCAATCAGTTCGCACCAATAATCGATTTGGTCGGAAAGTTCTGCAATCTCGATTTCTAGCGTCGCCGCGCGTTCAGAATCAGACGCAGGATCTTGGCGCATCCTCTCAAGTTCCTTCTGGCGTTGCCAAACCATCAAGGGAAAAGTGTCAAGGTGTTTGCGCCCCTCCTCCATCATTTCAGATTCCGAGATTGCCTCTGGCGTCTCCTCTGCGCCGTGAGACTCTTGAGATGCGCTCGGCTTCAATTCT
>Ga0209541_10008344_pt1 | contig 17091 bp, 19 predicted proteins | sample RifCSPlowO2_01_FD_184027 | JGI IMG/M metagenome (GOLD analysis project Ga0209541, IMG submission 184027) | Groundwater microbial communities from Rifle, Colorado - Rifle CSP2_plank lowO2_0.1 (SPAdes) (version 2) | ecosystem: Environmental > Aquatic > Deep subsurface > Groundwater | place...
GACCAGAAGGGATAGACGAACATTAACAGCTGTTACCAACAATTAATGCCTTTCAGGCTGGCGTTCATACCACCGCCTCTGGCGGTGGTAGTTGATTTGATGTGGAAGACATTGAAATCATACTTGGCAGTGCGTCATGCGGTTATTTGTAATTCACCTAGAACATGTGTGCGAGAAGCGCTCAGCGCGGAAGTGATACCCGAAGATAATCCTCTCTGGCTTAAAATGCTCGAGATGCGCAATCTTACCGTCCACACGTATAAGGAAGAAGTAGCGATGGAAATATTTGATCAATTGCCCGCTACGGTCGCGCTTTTTGAAACGTTGCTGGCTCGATTAGCGCTGGAAGAATAACGCACGCTCACAGCACCGGCTCGCGGCCGCCGCGTTTGAAGAAGTAGCCTTCGATGGAGTATTTGTCGTAGCCGTGCATGATGAAGGCTAGGGGGATGCCGATAAGGACGATGTGCGGCCAGACCGACTCGCCGAAGAACCAGAGCGAGAGGGAAAGCCAGAAGAGGAGGAAGATGGAGGTCCAGCGGATCTCGACGCCGAAAATATAGAAAAGGCCGATTAGGATTTCGATGAGCGCCGCGCCGAGTACCAAAAAGTGTGGCTCGAAGCCGAAATAGTAGGCGAGTGGGTGCGCGTGGCCGGGAAAAGTGAGCGACGCGACCTGGAGCGCGAGATTGTTATGAAGAATTTTTGCATATATCGAGGAATAGATGAGCGAAATGCCAAAGGTGATGCGCAAGATGACCCAGCTATAGGGAGCAAGTAGACTGGCGATGTTGTGCCAACCCTGTGCGCTTGCCCTGCGAAGCTTTAGCGAAGCAGGGGTGAGCAACACAATGAATTCTCCCAAGTAATTCACATACGTAAGCATATAGATGCCATGCCATATCGCGTTGATAAGAAACAGTATGGTTGCAACTGTCGCGGCGAGTCGGCTCCAGACGTTTGCAATGAGCATGAGACCGACGAGCCCGGCGAGGAGGGCGATAAGGGGCGCTTGTTCGCCAAAAATCGCCGCGAGTGGCAGCTCTGGTCCGTAGTTAGCACCATAGTATGCGCCTGCGACTAGGCCGAGGCCGATGGTGACGCGGGCGACGGTAGAGGCATACGGTTTCATGCGTTCGAAAAACGGATTGAAGAGCCGCTCCAGTACGCGAAAAATCGACATGAAGAAGATGGTGCTCACGACGACAAAGACGATAAAGCCCCAAAAGACGAAGCTGCCGAGATTGGCGTAGAGCGTAGCGAGCATGTCGAAGGGTGGTGTGTTCACACCTGTTGCGATTTCATCGGGGGAGAGAACATAGACCTCATGGGCGGAAGCAAAGTTAAAAGGCAAAAGTAATAAGCCAAAGGTACAAGTTAGAAGTTCCAAAGTTTTTCTCATGCCTATCTCTTAATACTTATATTTTTGGCTTAACACTTTTAACTTAAGACTTCGTTATCATGCTTCGTTTGATGTCATCAATGGTACCACCAGTCTTCTTACCCGGATTCAAAATGCCGAGCGGGTCGAATATTTTTTTTACTTCCGCGAAAAGCGCACATATTTTATCGCCATACATGATGGGGAGGTAGGGCGTACGGATGATGCCGTCGTTGTGCTCGCCCGTGATAGAACCTTTGTATTTGGCGACAAGCTCAAACACCTTTGGCATGAGCTCTGTGATCTCGGCACGCGCGGCGGGGTCGGCCATGTCCTCAAGCGGGATAATGTGGAAGTTGCCGTCGCCCACATGGCCTGCGATGGTGTAGATGAATTTGTGGCCGGAGACAAGCTTGTCGAGCTCGGGCAAGAAGGTGGGGTAGTCCTTTGGGTGTACGACGAGGTCATCGATAAAGGCGGCGGCAAAGCGGCCGCGGACATTTTTGCGAAGGAGATTGAAGCTCTCGCGGCGTATCGTCCAATACTTTGCTATCTGTGATTCGCTCCGTGCTATTTTGGTGCGTAAAGAGAGGTCGTGGAGCAGAGCCTCGGTAGCCTTCGCCTTCCCTAGCGCCTCTTCGTGCGTATCCTCGGCAAACTCAGCCATCAAGACCAGTTTTGGAATGCCGCCCGAGAGCGCAAGCAAGGCTTCCGGGAGGAACGCAAAGCCTAGCTTTAGCATTTTTATGAGCCCAAGGTGTCCGAGCATCTGCGGGATGAAGCGTACCGCGAGCGAAAAGGTCTTGTCATCATAGCTCTCAAAACTCTCAGGGTTTTGCGAGAGCACGCGGCTCACTATCTCCGGCAAAATCTTCACATTGTCCACGAATACCACGAGCATCGCTCGCGCTGCCTTGGTCTTCACGAGTCCGAGAGTTTCTCGGGTGATAATGCCAAGTGTGCCCTGCGAGCCGGCGAAGAGCTGGGTGAGGTCGAACGCATTTTTTTGTTTATCGACGATATTCCAGAGCGCGTACCCTGCAGAATTCTTCGTGACGCTCGGCCGTGCCGCCTCTATTTCGACAGCGTGTTCCTCTAGAAGTGCGTGGAATTTGCGATATATTTCGCCCTCGAAGGTTTTTTCCGCTTTTTTTTCCTCGAGCTCGTCCTGCGAGAGCGGTCGGAGCGTCGCTTTCGAGCCGTCGGCAAGAACGACATCCAGCTCGCGGATATATTTTTCGGTTTTTCCATATCGAAGCGTGAGTTCGCCGCCGGAATTGTTGGCCACCATGCCGCCCATGGCACAGAGTTCACGCGAGGCAGGGTAAGATGGAAGGATCTTCCCCACTTTAGAGAGCGTTTCTTTCTCAAAATCACGATAGTACACGCCCGGTTCAGTGACGGCAAAATCCTCGTTTACCTCGATGATTTTATTCATGTACTTCGTAAAAACGAGCGAGATAGAATCGGTGAGATCACCGCCGGTCATGTCGGTCCCCGCGCTTCTCGCGGCTATCGAAACACTTTCGCCCTGTTCTTTTGCATTCCTTACATAGTTGACTACGGCGACTACATCGTCAGCATCTTTGGGGAACACCACCACTTTAGGTGCGCGCTCAAAAATGCTCGTATCACGGCTGTATTTTTTTATTGTTTCAGCATCATCCAACACGTCGCCTTTGATGAGGGGGGCAAGGTCTTCCTTGAGTGACATGTGGAAAGTATAACCGGAAAAAACAATGGCTGACGCCCTCCGTCACGGAGAGTGCCAGCCATTTTGCTTGGGTAGCCCGCTTTAGTCGACGGGCACCGTAGCACCGAAAGTGCCGTAGGACTGACCTCCGATGAGGGTTGGCGTCACCTCGCCCGAAGCCGCGGGCCGAGGGCCGTCGGTCGAATAATAGACGTCGGCACTGCCACACTGTGGGCAACGAAAGGCCGGCGTCTGCACGGGCGTGTTGACCATGCAGTGGGCGATATGAACTCGTACTATAGAACTACAAATTTTCTGACTTGTCAATCGTTCGCGAGCCTGACCCTCTTATCCTCGATCATCAGTTTGCCCCGCAAGTATTGCAGCAAGTCTCGCTTCTCTTCGAGGGTACCCTCTTCGAGTAGGTACTGAAATTTAAGGCTATTTATCGCGTCTTCAAAAGGAGGGCATCTAATGGTATTCTTACTTTAGGATCACTTCCATCTTCTATGGCCACAAAAATCAACCAGGAAAAATATCGCAACGCCATCCTGTTTTTCGCGAGCAGGATCCAAAATGGCACACTCGGCAAATTGAAGCTGATGAAGCTCCTTTACTACCTTGATTTCGACTTTTTTGAGAAATACGGTCGGCCGGTTACCGGCGACGAATACCTCCGTTTTGAAAACGGTCCGGTACCTCGCATGGCGGAAAAGTTTTTGAAACAAATGGACGGCAAAGATATTAAGATTTCAAAGAAGAGAGTCGCTGATGGATACAAAGACCAAATGCATATCGAGGCCTTGAAACCATTCGACATAGGAGTGTTTGAAAAAGAAGAAATTCTGCTTCTCGAAGAACTTGCCTCGAAATGGGAACGGTTCAGCGGTACGGAAATGAAAAGCGCCACGCATGGTGAAGCACCCTGGATCGCTACGGCACCCAACGACATTATCGACTACAACCTTGCGTATTATCGGGACAATTACGGAGAGATGGCCAAGGTATAACGGCTAAAAGGTCTATGGATCTTTGTCGTCACGACGATATCGAAAAGGATTTCCGTGCGCTAAAGCGTTTTGCCGCTCCCAAAGAATCTCTCGAGGCTTGGGAACGACTCTTTTCTCTCAAGGGTTTGAAAGAAACGCCCGGTATCGATCCGTTTCCGGGCTTCGGTGGCTCGAAAGTGTACAAGGGTCGCGTAGTTCCGCTTAAAGAAAATGTTGGCAAATCAAAAGGGTATCGGGTGATTTTCGAATTACAAGAAGAACTGAGCTTTCGCATTCTCGTTTTCTCGCGGCACAGAATTTATCACGACGAGCAGGACTTAATAAATCTCGTTCGACTTAGGCTTAAATCTTGACGTTTGGTACGGTACCGCCACCTCTATTTAGCGCATCGAAAATCGCCAAAATAGCTTGAAAGTGCTCAAATCCGATCTATACCGACAGGCATCGTTCTATATAGAGGAACGAGCTAAAAAAAACGCTGGTGGGGTTTGCCGTAGGCGGTACGGTACCGGCACGGGCAACCACGTAAAACGAAAACCCCGCCGTTTGGCGGGTGTTTTCGTCACGCGTCTTACGGCAGCGGGTTGCGATATTGGAAAGTCAGTCTACAATTTCGTGCATGCAGGGATCCAAAACGTCCTATCATAAGAAACCGGCGCATCTTTCTACTGATGCGTGGCAGCGGGCATTACGACATGAATTCGCGCGGGATAAGAAGCAGCCGTTCGCGATTGCGCGTACCGATGGCGAGCATCCCGTGTTCGCCGATTACTCGGTCGAGAATCCGGCGACCAAAGGCCGTTACAAAGTTGCCTTAAGAAGTCGCGAGGCGGGGAGCAATTTTTGCAGCTGTACCGATTTTAAGACCAACGCGCTCGGGACGTGCAAACACATTGAGGCTCTGTTGCAACAGATATCGCAGGACGAAAAGCTCTCGCCTCTGCTCGCTGAGGAGTATGTTCCCGCCCATACCGCCCTGTATCTGCGGTATGGAAACGAGCGCGACATTGTGATCCAGATCGGCACGCACAAAAGAGAGCAGTACGAAAAATTCGCACGGAAGTATTTCGACAAACAGTATCATCTGCAGCCGGAGAGCTATGAGCACATCGATGAAATTTTAGAAGAAGGCCGACGCATCGGAGGCCTGCCTGCGCCCGCTGGTGGGCAGGCAGGCGATTTCCGCTGCTACGACGATGCGCTGGAGTTTATCGCCTCAGCGCGGCGGCGAGAGGAGAGGAACACGATTATTGATCGTATTTTGCGCGAGGAAGAATACTTCGAGACCTTACTCAAGGTACCGCTCTACCACTTTCAGCGCGAGGGCGTTTTGTTTGCGGCACGCGCCGGGCGTTGCCTCATAGCCGACGAAATGGGGCTTGGAAAAACAATTCAGGCAATAGGTGCCTGTGAAATACTGAAGCGCGAACTTGGTGCACACCGTACCCTCATAGTGTGTCCGACCTCACTCAAGTATCAATGGAAACATGAGATTGAAAAATTTGCGGGCCACGGTGCCACGGTCGTCGAGGGGACTCCAGAAAGACGCCACAGGCAGTACTATTCAGATGCCTATTCGGACGCCGCGTATACGATCGCGCACTACAATATCATAGGCGCGGATCTCGCGGCGATCAATGCAGCGCACTTCGACACGGTAATACTCGACGAGGCGCAGCGGATCAAAAATTGGAACACGAAACTCGCGCGCGACGTGAAGCGCATTGCCTCGCGGCACGCGATCGTCTTGACCGGTACACCGATCGAGAACAAACTCGAGGAACTCTACTCCATTCTTTCGTTCATCGATCCATACAGGCTTGGGCCGGTGTATCGCTTTCTCGAGACGCACCAGATCAGGGACGAGAATGGCAAAGTTACGGGCTATCGAGAACTCAACAAAATACAGAATGTCCTTGAGGATGTCGTCATCCGCCGCAGGAAAAAAGATGTGTTGAAGGAATTGCCCGAGCGTAGCGATAGAAACCTGTTTGTCACCATGACCGATATGCAGACGGCGGGGCATGAAGAATACGTCGCAAACGTCGCGCGATTGGTGCACAAGTGGAAACGGTTCGGATTCCTCGATGAAAAAGACCGGAAGCGTCTCATGGTCGCGCTCAATTGCATGCGGATGCTTGCCGATAGCACCTACATTCTCGACGAGGAATCGAGACATGACACGAAGATCGACGAATTGATGCATATTGTCGATGAAGTGCTCGAAGCCGGTGAGGAAAAAATGGTCATTTTCAGCCAGTGGGAGCGGATGACGCGGATCGTGCAGCAAGAGCTTGAGAAGCGAGGGGTCGGATTCGTCAGCCTCCATGGGGGCGTGCCAAGCAGGAAGCGTGAGGGTCTTTTGTCGACATTCAGGAACGATGCTTCCTGCCGCGTCTTTCTTTCGACCGATGCGGGCGGAGTGGGACTCAATCTGCAGAGCGCCTCGATCGTCGTGAATCTCGATTTGCCCTGGAATCCGGCGGTCCTCGAGCAGCGCATAGGGCGGGTGTACCGCCACGGACAAGGCAAGCCCGTCAGCGTCATCAATCTCATTTCCCGAGGGAGCATCGAGGAGAGGATGCAGGGCGTGCTCCAATTCAAGTCGTCCCTCTTTTCGGGCGTCTTTGATGGGGGGAGCGATGAAGTGATGATGGGCGAGAGCACATTTAAGCGATTCATGCATGATGTCGAGGAGATCGCGCATCCGCCAGAGGCAGTACATGCTATGAACGACTCTGGGGGCAGACATGCAAGCCGGGAACGAGTGAGGCAAGCTAGCGAACAGGAAGCCGCGGCAGTTTCTCCGACTCCGGCCGAGGAACCTTCGCTCGCGGTGCCGGTCGAAAAAGAGAATGAAGCCATCTCACGCGACTTGAGCGTCGAAACCGCGAACAAAGGCATCATCGCAGCCGCTTTCAGAGCATTCGAGATATTATTTAGACGATGGTTTTGATCTCGCGCTTATGGAATTCATCCCCTTTTTCCAGCGTCAGAGTGCGACCGCGGGGCGAGAGACACGCTCCGTTACCCTGTTCGAAAATAACGAGCTGAATATTCACCCTGGAACCTACGCGCTTGTAGAAAGTTTTTGCATCGACGATACATGTGATTGTCGCAAGACAATGATCGCGTTCGTTGATATCGCATCGAATCGCGTTGCCGCGCCGATCGGCTACGGATGGGAAAGTGCCGCATTTTATACGAAGTGGCTCCATGGGGACAGCGAGATGGGAGCAGAAATGGCGGGGTCCTACGTCGAATCGGGGGCGACACAATCAGTATATTCGACGCAATGGCTCGCATGGTGGAAGGATATGATTGTCTCTGACGAGAAATACCGCGAGCGCATTCGCCGCCACTACCGTCTTTTTAAGAATCAAGAGGCGGGCGTACCTCGACCGCAAGTCGCTGCTGAAGAATACGGCAGCTATCCGCGGAAGATGAAGATTGGACGCAACGAGCAGTGCCCGCGTGGCTCGGGGAAGAAATATAAGAAGTGCCATGGGCATGGCTGAAAACGACCCATTTAATCTAAACGCTGATCATTAGATACATTATGGCTTCCCAATCTTTTGAAGAATTTGCCTTAAGAATCAGTGCGCTCAAGAGCAAGCATCGACAAAAACTTATCGCTATAGACGGAGGTGGAGGCGCGGGAAAGAGTACGTTTGCCAAGCATTTATTGGAGTATCTGACGCACGCCTTCATCATTCACATCGACGATTTCTACAAAGGCCCGTGGGATTATCGGCTCGACCATAGAAACTATGAGGTAAATCCACTTTTCGACTGGGACCGCTACAACCGCGAAGTATTAGAGCCGATAAAACACGAACAACCTGTCACGTATCACATATACGATTGGAAAAAGCACACGACCGACACTACTGCATCCGTTCCGCCAGATGTCCTTGTTATCGTAGAAGGCGGTTTCGCCACACAGAAAGCTTTCTCAGACGTCTATGATTTTAAGATTTGGATTGAAACAGATACAAACGTTCGTCTTGAACGTGCGTTGAAGAGAGACGGAGAACACATGCGCGCACTATGGGAGGAGGATTGGATCCCGGTTGAGAAAAATTACTTCGCGTTGCAAAATCCGGCTTCGCATGCAGATATTGTGGTCTTAAATCACTCGTATGATTTTTCAAGTGGCCGGTTTGAGGCAATCTCTAATATCGGTCGATAATAAGCTTCGTAAATCGGGTCAGGTAGCGTTTTCTTAAAGTGTTTGTCAAGCCTGCCAGTAACTGGTGCACTGCTGCAAAGCGGTGGTAGTATCCGTGCTATCAGTGGCGTATGGCAAACGAAACACGGGTCAATATCAAACACTTGCTAGGGGATTTGCGCGACGGGTACGCCACGCCGCTTGAAGAGATAATCATTACCGAGCTTATCGCCAACGCGCTCGATAGCAAGGCGCACACGATCGCGATCACGGTAGATAGGGCGACGCGCTGTCTCTCCTGCGTCGACGACGGCGAGGGCATGAAGCGCTCCGCACTTCGCGAGTATCACAACATCGCGACGTCTGGGAAATCGCGTGGAGCTGGCATTGGGTTTGCGGGAGTCGGTGCGAAGTTGTCGCTACTGCTCGCCGAGCGAGTGATTACCGAGAGTAAGGGCGGTCGAGGGAGTACTTCGGCGACTGAATGGTCGCTCTCGGGTCCTTATCGCGCGCCGTGGAAATTCATCCCGAGCGAAGAGAGGGTACCCACTCCGCGCGGCACCTCCGTGTCGATCTACTTTAATGATGAGCAATCGCACCTTCTCGATGAGGAGTTTGTGCGCAAGACGATTGTGCGACATTTCCATCCGATCCTCGACGAGACGATTTTTACGCGAGTGCTGAAATATTTCTACCGTACAAAGCCGCAATTCTTCGTCAATACTCGCGAGGTGGGAGCCCCGGATGACGAATCTGACAAACACTGGTTTGACGTACATGTGGGAAATGGCAAGCGGCCGATCGGCGTTGGCTATATCGCATACAATGAAACGCTTGGCGAAGTCTCCGGGCTGTTGCGCTACATCTTCGGAAAGGGCGGCGCGGAAGACATGCCCTCCGGTCTTTCAATCTCCACATTCGGGAAGGTAATCAAGGGTGGCTGGGAGTGGCTAGGAGTGCTCCCTAAAAACCACGAGCGACTGCACGGCATCGTCGAAATTCCCGCGCTCGCGGAAATTCTCACGACCGATAAGAGCAATTTTCTATCGGATGCGACGTCGCTCAAGAAATACTACAAGTATCGGCGCGCGATTCAGGAGGCCCTCGCGCCCGTTTTTGCACAGCTCGGCGAGACGGGCGATCAGTCAGAGAATCCCGAAAAAATAGCAAAACCGATTGCTCGGATGATCAGCAGCGTTCTCACGCACATGGTGTCGGATTTCCCAGAGCTCGAAGGCCTCATCGGTAGTGCGCGGGAAGCCGTGCGTGGGAGACCTGGTGCCTTTGAAAAGCACGGCGCATCGGAGAAGATTGAGGAGGCACCAAATACAAATGCGTCGCTCTCTGATGCGCCCGCACATGATGATGTGCATAAAGGCGGTGAGGCTGATGAACAGCATAAAGAATCGCACAAGCGTCTCCCTGAAGGTCTGCGCGACGAGGCAGCGCGCGGCAGAGTGCGCGCGCCGCGCGCAGGTCTCTCCGTAATTCTTGCGCCGATCAATGGTGGCGTCGAGCCAGTCATGGGAAAAATAGTCGATAATGTAGTAACGATCAATACGCTGCATCCTGCATGGAAGAAGGCTCGCTCGCGCGGCCTTGCCGAATACCACGTACTGCTTTCGGTCGCGCTCGTGCTCTCGGAGTATCTTGCCGAAAAATCACCGCAGGAGTTTGTCAGTAAATTCCTCCAGATCTGGGCGGAGGAAAAAGATGCGCAAGGAAAACTCTTCGTGTAGATTTTTCGAAGGGGGTTGTGCGTGAACGGCCTCTAAATGCGCCTTTTCGTCAAGTGCTTGCCGAAGCAAAGAAAGGGCGTATTTTTGGGGCAATATGAAAATAAATACTGTATACGGCGGGGCAGCCTCCTTATTCTTTACTGTCGTTGTAATTTCTTTGGGTTTCTGGACGTATACCCAGGCCGCTGGCGGCGAGATAAAGGCCTGCGTCAATACCTCTGGTGCCGTTTACATCATCAGTGAGGGATTCAAAAAGACTACCTGCGCCAGAGGCGAGCAACTGCTCTCATGGAATACCGTTGGACCCAAGGGTGATAAGGGCGACAAAGGAGATCAGGGGTTGCAGGGAATCCAAGGTGAGAAGGGCGATAAAGGAGATAAGGGTGATACGGGAGATAGCGCCCAGCCTCTTCCAGAGGAGTTCCGGCCACAATTTGAGACATTTCAACTCTGTCGGCGAGTTGCCCGAGATAGCGTCCAGATTCAAGTTGATTTATCGAATGCAAAGGGGCGGGTGTTTAATGTTTTTACGTGGGGCACCATGACCGTGGGTTCAGTAACAAAAAAAGCCGCTGTAGAAAGTGGAGGGACAGCATTAGAATTCGGTTTCGGGTCTGGCGGGCTTCCCGCTACTGACACACCATTCACACTCGATGTGCAAACGTTGTGGGAGGGGTTTATCGTTCGCTTTCCCATCGAGAGTGGGTCGTTACCGGACAACTGTATTTGTGGTAGTGGATCGAACTCGGCGTCCTGTTGAGTCAATAACGACAGAGCGTACTCTTGAAACGGGCGAGACGGAGGTTTAACTCCTCCCGAGGGCACCTCGCTGGACCTTGAGGCGGTAGAGGGTGATTTGCTTAATTTGAGACCCGAAAGTATCTTATACACCCCACCGTCTAATTACATGCTCCGTTCATGGGGACTTTGGTATAGTTAACGAGAAGGCTTATGGAAGACTACAGAAAAGACATCGACTCTGTACTGCTTATGTACAGCGTCCTAAATAGGTTAGGGGGCGGAGAGGTTGAGACCTTCTCCCAACGTTTGAGATCACAAAAGACGCAATATATAGCGCAGACCTTTGGTATTTCCCCAGCATATGATTTTAACCTCTACGTTAGAGGACCCTACTCTCCGTCGCTTGCTCACGATCTCTTCAAATTGAGAACGGAAAAAGTTGAGCCAGCTACTGAGAACTTTACACCTGAGGAGTTGGAGAACCGGTTTGAAAAAGCAGTAAATTTTCTCAAGGTGAAGAGCATTAGGGAATTGGAACTGACAACGACTCTCCATTGGTTACAAACAGTTGCAGGACTACCCAAAGATGCTGCCAGTAAGAAGCTGCGGATGATAAAAGATTCCGATCAGGAGGAAACAGCAAAGGCAGAGGCCTATGTTGAAGAATTATGCCAACTCTAAAGAAAATAGGAGAAAAAAAGATTAAGGAGATCGTGCCAGCCGCTGACTTCAATGGTGTCAGCAAATCGGGAGGACCTGTCTTTTACGTTGAAGGGAAAGGGCCAGCTGTCAAAACAGAACCATTAGTGACTGTTGAAATCGCTCTGAGAAAAGGCGAGCGAGTTGGTCTCTTTTCTTCTGGGTATGCCGAAACCGATAGAACCTGATGATACGAAAGAGCGCTGGTACTACGACGCGTGTACTTTGGATCGAGGTAAAAGTGCTTACGCTGAAATGTTCAATACCCACAATCCTATCCATCCAGTGATAAGTCATTTATCTTTTGGAGAAGCGTACGCTGCTGCTCATCTGAAAAGCGAATCTGCAATAGGAGGATTCACCTCTCTCATGCTTGCACTGAGGCCATTCGTTCATGTAGTCCAAAATGATGGCAGAGCAGTCATCCTACAAAGAGTGCGCGACCAATTTCCTCGGCTTACGATTACTGACGCAGTACATGTAGCCACTGCTATCGAGAATCGGTGTGTAGTCATAAGAACGGTTGACCCCGATTTGCTCGGCCTGCGACCTGTCGAATTGAACGCTCTCGGAGCAGAGTTCGGTTTGCCGCACCTATCGGTAACTGAAATGATTTTTCGACACTAAACTAATCGCCTCCAGCAAACGTCGGCTGACAGTCAGCCAGCCACCTCGCAATCCGGAGCCAATCGCGTCCCACTGGCGCACCGACATTCACCCCACCTCCCCAAGCATCGGAATAGCCAGCCGGCGGCGCTTGGTCTCGCCCTTTCCGCCGGAGGCGGATCCGCCTTCGGCGGAGAAGAGTTAGTACACTTCGCCAAGAAAGGGAATTGCCAACCTCCGTCGCGATGTCTCACCTTTGAAAAGATTGGAGACGCGCGCTGCTTCGTCGCCTCGTTCGCCTAGATGGGAGCCGAAGCGCATTGCCTCAAAACTCGAGCCAAGAAAGACGGCGTGCTTGCCGTATTTTGCAGAAATAGCATCAACACTATCAAAAACCAATTTTAATCCTTCAGATTTTTGCACGGAGCCAAAAAGATCGAGCTGTGCAGCAGCGGAATCGGTAAGTTTTAGGAGCGTAATGCCTGTTGCACGATAGGGTACTCCTTTTTGGAACATCTTCGGATAGTATGTGGCGATTTCCCGCAGCATATCTTGCGGCGTGGCAGTCGGGTGCGGAAGCTTGATCTCACAGCCGTGGTATTTGAATTCTTGCGTCTTGAGAAAAAAGAAAATTTCGGGCGTGGCGAGCTTCCACCTCCGCGCTTTGATACAGGCATTTTCGACATTTTTGGAAAGTTGCGCATAGATGAATGCCGCGTCCGAGGAGGGCGGTGTAAACGTTTTGGTTTTGCTGATGCTCTGGTACGTCCTACGCCCCTTCGTATCGAGTTCGTTTTTTATCACACCATTCAGCTCGTACCAGACTTCGATGTATGGCTTCGAGAGCTGCCCCCGCACCCACTCTTCCGATTTGTTTGCAAAATCGAATGCCGTTTTAATTCCGTATTTGTTTAAATAAGCCGATGTATTCGGCCCAATCCCCCAAATTTCTCCCACAGAAAGGGCAGCAAGAAAGCGCGGAGCCTCCGATAGGGGAATCATGGTAAGTCCATGTGGTTTGTTCCACTTGGAACCTACCTTCGCAAGCGTCTTGGTGGCAGAGAGACCGATTGAGAAGGTCATGCCGAGCTCACACTCGAGAGTCTGCTGTATACACTGTGCGAGCATACCGGCCTGCCCCGTACTAAAAATGGCATCCTCTTGCGTCGCGGTCATTTTCTTGGCCTGACGTAAAAAATTTCTGTTGCAGCCGCAATCGCTATTTTGTTGGTGCGACGCCATGCCATTTTTTAGTGTCGGGGTGAGATCTGCGAAGCACTCATCGATAGAATACTCTTCTACATCTGGCGTGTAGCGGCGGACGATTTTGTACATTCGCTCCGAAAAAAGCGAGTAGGTTTCATAATCCGACGGGAGAATAACAGCATCCGGACAAATCTTGCGTACCTCAAAGAGGCGCATACCGCGCTTCACGCCCCGCGCCTTTGCCTCATACGTGCAGGCCGACACAATCCCGCGCTCTTTTCCGGTAATGACCGGTTTGCCCCGCAGCTGTGGATTCTTGGCAACTTCGCAAGAAGCAAAAAAAGAATCGCCGTCGATATGAAGGATGGCACGGGGGAAAGACATTGGGTGACCCCACATCATACAATCAATCCTCTATTTCAATTTTCCACCACACCCTACTCAAAACACGGCCGTCACCTTCCAAAATCTCTCCTTCCACATAGCCATCTGCCACAAGTTGAGCGATGCGATCAATGGACCCATCGCTTATGTTTTGATGTTCAATGCCCGAGCAAGTGAACCGCCAATAAGGGTAATGACCGCTCGTAAATCGATCTCTGATCAGTGGGGCAACGCGCAGTCCCATCATATCGAATGAGGTCCCAAAAAACGGGAACTATTGAAATGAATCATGTGACTCGGATTATCGGCAATCCAGACCTCTGTTTCCCACGCAACAACTTCCTGATACTTATTAAAAGTTCGTCGATCTGGAAAAGTGCTTACAAACACGAGTCCCGCAGTGGATTGTTTAAAAAGCGAGCAAAGTTCTTCGTGTCGCTTTGAATCAATGGGTCCATGGGAGGTCACAGCCTCGGCAAGAATCAACCAATTCTTGTCTGGATAGTAAACAACAGCGTCTGGCATCTTACCGTGATCATTAATATTCACACCGAGCGACGCAAGTAACTCCTCGTCAAAATAACCCCACTTGTTTCCTGTATCGCCGACATACACGAGCTTGCCGCCCGGAACAAAGCGAGGACCAAATTCTTCCCAAATTCCACGAATTAGATCGCTGTGGTCGCCGGGACTTAGCATTATCTTGCGACCCCTGGTGACTATGATCGGCACCATTTTCATTTGGCGCATTTTTGCATATTTAGCTACCAACGTACCGCGCTTGGCTTTATATAAAGCGAGATTTTTCTTATAAAAGATCGTTCCGTACATCCGCAACAATTTAAGGCAGGCAGGTTCAATTTGATATACGGCATGCGGACTATTTACGGGTCGCTCAGGTTGATCTGGATTGTAAAGTGCTATGCCGGCCTGAATGAATTGATGTATTGTTTGCCGTCGTACCGTCTCGCGGGTGTTGGGGGCGTATGCTTTTCTGTAATATTTCCGGGCCCAATCCATTATCGGAGTAATGCCAATAAGCGGGGCCTGCGCCCCCTTCCAAGATTTCTCAGAAGGAAGATCGAGTAGCGCGAGTAAACAGAGTGCCGAACGCTCGTTGAGTTGTGCTCGCGGCATACCCAGATCAGTCAAAACTGACAACGCCTCTTCGATTCGTGCCCTTTTCTTATTTGCCATATGACTGAATGAATGCGTCAATTTTCTCTTGAGTCGGCTCGGATTCCGACCGAGCCCACGCTCCAAACTGAACGAGCTTGTCCTTTTCAGGGAATCGCATCATGCGAAGATCGGTGGCGTTTACTTGAGTGTGTCCGCTAAACGTCCTGAAAAATGTATCTACAAGCGTGGAATTAAGGTAGAGTGCGACGCCGCGGGCCATATCCTCACTCATACCCCTTTTCTCAACATGCAGGATATTCAAGTGATTCTCGAATCCATAGAAATCGTATGGCAAACGATTTGGATCCACAACGTACGCGACTACACGTCGTTTTTCTTCTTTTGAGGAGAATCTTTTTATGGCCACGTACCATCCGCGAGGCATCAAAATCTTTTTTGTGGCAGGAGTAATGCTAATTGCATTCGGTTTTTTATGATTTCGAGGCCACTGAAAAACACCCTTTGGAAAATGATGGGCATACAACAGAGGCGCACAATTCCCATCAGGCTGTTCTAACCAGGATTCCTTGGCTCGGAAATCTACGACTGGCCCTGTTGATACTTCAATGCCCAGGTCAGCAAGCCGGTGCGCAAAAAGATGCACGGGCCATGACCGTTCAGTCAGAGGGACATGAATGTAAGATTCTTTATCATCAGATTTAACGATTTCTGAAAAAGGAACTTTTCTCTGCCGGCAGTCTTCAAAGGAATTATCTTTTGACTGAGACACTGTGACGGTTCCCGGCGCTTGATTCCGAACCAGGCGAACAATTATATTTTCCTGAAGCACATTATCGTCTCCAAAGATTTTTCGACGGCTTTCAAAAATATGGACATGAGTAATCGCAACGCGCTGAAGCAACCAATGTCGGAATGGACGAAAATACGAACCATTACAAAAACTTCTGGGAATAATAGCAACGATCTCACCTCCCTCTTCGGTAAGACCGACAGCTAAGGCAAGGAAGGCAACATACAAATTAGGTACTTCGACTCCCATGGCCTGCAATGACTTCCGTTCTGCAGAATCCGCTGAAATCTTTTTATACGGCGGATTTAGAATAATGTGGGTAAACCGTATAATACCAAAAGAAGCGGCGAAGGAACCTTCAGGAATAAAATCCTGTTCGAGTACTTTTGATGTAATTAAGGAGCCCTCCTCATTGCAACCGAGATTCGCCATTCGTTCTCGAAGATATGTAGCCAGGAGAGGCTCAATTTCGTAGGCCGTCATATCAAGACGAGAGAATCTCACAGATTTTTTTTTGAATTGTCTTGCGAAAGCTTCGGAGAGAGATCCCACACCCGCTCCGGGGTCCAAAAGTCGAACATTCTTTGGCCATTTCTGAAACAAGGACACCATGAAATTCGCTACAGACGACGGCGTCATAAATTGACCTCGATCACTTCGACGACCCTGATCCAGCTGATCACTCGCCATCCGCCTGATCTCATCTATATGCTTGACTAACGTCATATCACATTATTATACGCGAACTCTGTGGATTAAAGTGTCGATCACTTTTTCCTCGACGATCTCATACCCGCTCGACACTGACACGGCCTCTTGCGCTTCGCGAATACATCGCTGTATGTCAAGCCACGTATTGATTTTTTTCATGATAATTAATATTTACGGACGACGGCTGTTACCACCGCCTCCACACGGAAGGTTTCGGTCGGGTAAATGGGCTGGTATTTTGGATTGGCCGCCTCGAGAAAGTACTTGCCACTTTTTTTATCAAGACGGAGGTATTTCATCGTATATTCGCCGTCAATCATGGCAATCACGATTTGTCCCGGCTTGTACGATTGTTTGCGCTCCACAATCACCATATCGCCCGGATTGATACCGGCATTGATCATCGAGTCGCCCTTTACCTTCAAGATGTATGTAGATTCTTTATTGGGGATGAGGTATTCATCGAAATCCATCACATCAAGCAATTCTTCCTCCGCCGCAGAAGGGAAGCCCGCTTCTACGACCCCGAGGAGAGGGACGCGAGGACGGACAAGGCTAATTCTGCCGCCGGCATCTTTCTCAATGAGTCGTTCGGCGACCATCTTTTCGATGAGCTTAAAGACGGCATTCTTGGAGCGAAAGCCTGTGAGCGCCATGATTTCTTTATATCCGGGCATGCGGCGGTGCTTTTTGTAGAAGGAGAGGATTTTATAAATTTAATAAACAAAATCAGGAATAGCAAAATACATGGAAATTAATTTAAATAAAATAAAAGAAGGTAAAACTACAGAAGAATTACTTAAATTTGGTATTATTAATA
>Ga0209541_10008345_pt1 | contig 17091 bp, 17 predicted proteins | sample RifCSPlowO2_01_FD_184027 | JGI IMG/M metagenome (GOLD analysis project Ga0209541, IMG submission 184027) | Groundwater microbial communities from Rifle, Colorado - Rifle CSP2_plank lowO2_0.1 (SPAdes) (version 2) | ecosystem: Environmental > Aquatic > Deep subsurface > Groundwater | place...
TCTTGAAAAAGAGATGTACGTCTCCCTCGCTGACCCAACCGCCGTCAATAAATATTATAATTTAGCCATGACCGAATTACGTATCAATTTACTCAAAGGCCTGCAGCGTCCATCGATTGGCGCCTGTACTCAAAACACATCAGAATGTAAAGATTGGGCTATTATCAACTGCACAACTACCAAAAGCAAACCCGTTATCGTCCTAGACCTCACCAATGAAAGCTTTGGTATAAATCTCGCCGGCAGTTGTGTCACCATCACTGGAGAAAATGAACAGATCCTCAAAGGCGTTGACAGAATTTTATACCAGTGGTATGGCGTGATGAGTTAATTTGTTATTTTTTCCCTATTTTTTAGGTACATTCACTTCTTCTAAAAAATATGCTTGATGAGTAACATTGTAGAACAAACTTCTTATCTTATACTCACTAACCAAAAATATAATGAGCATTACAACTAACAATACCTGAAACAGAACTAAATCAAACTTATAATACGTTAAGCTAATAATCACAATGATAATTGCCATAGCATTTAGAGATTTAATCAATTCCCAAACAGAAATTTGTAAAGCATATCTATCTCTAAACACGATAAACCATTTATAATCTTTAGTAAAAAGAGAAATAGGATCAATAAAAAAATTATTCAAGATAAATATATCATATTTATAAGCAAGATACACATTTAAGAAATCCCCTAAGAAAATGATTATCAGCGCAAATAAAAGAAAAGGAAACGTAAACAGAGTATTCTCGCCCCAAAAAACATACAACAAGCAAAGAACAACCAAAATAGTTATAATAATTGAAATCTTTTTATATATTTTGCAAAGTAAAAATAATTTTTTCATCTCCATAATCTTCATGTAAGTAATTTTGATATATAAATATTCTTAAAACCTACCGTTTTATCCCTAACGTCTCCACTTGCCCATTCACAACCGTAATCAACCTAAAATTCAACCCCAATTCTAACACCGCTTCAACGATTGCCATATGTTCTTTCCCAGACCCCGACACCATATTCAACGCAATCTCAAAATCATCAATTTTTCCTCTCAATTGCCCAACAATTTGCCCAACTAACACCCCAATCTCCAAATTTGGATCAATAACCACAAATTCCGCCATTGCCGGTTTCGACGTAAAATTCTCCACCCCAAACTGATTCGTAATCAAAAAGATTTTCGTCCATACCTGCGTCTGCATAATCCTGCTTACTTCTGTCCACGTACCTTTCCCCGTAGAAAGACTTGCAATTAATGTAGGCATACCTTCTTTTGACAGAAGCAGGTATAAAAAGGTTTAGGTGAAGTACCCTGCCCATCTATTCCATCCCCAACCCTTATTTTTTAAGAAAAATATTTAAACAAAACCCCCAATATACTCCAAAACATGCCTTTTTGAGGTAATAAATAATAAAAAAGAAGTGGAGGAAAAAACTATGGCAGATTATGCAAAAAAAACAATGAATAATGTCTTAGCCTATGCATTCACCGCAGGTATAGTGATTGCGTTAGTGTTAGGATTGGTAACCCCTTTGGTAGCAACAGTGAATCCCATGTTGCCCGCAATTTTAACCAGCGTGTTAATCTTAGCCGGGATTGCAGTCGGATTTGCCAACATTACCGAATCGGAAACGCGAGATTACATCTTATATGTAACCGCATTAGTTATCGTGTTAAGCTTGGGTGGCAGCGCATTAGGTCAAATCCAATATCTTGGCAAATACTTAGAAAGCGTCTTGTGGTCGTTAATGACGTTTGTCTTACCATCAGTGGTAATTGTCAGCGTTCGCGCAATTTTCCGCTTGGCAAAAGATTAAATATAAAACAATTTTTTTTATTTTTTTACTTTATTTTACTCTTTTCTTACTCACTCTATAATCTTCTATCCAAAACTATTCAAACAAAAGTTATATTAAACTAATCTCATTACTTCTAAATTTATGGACATCAGCTTCTTTGAAGAATTCCCCACACCAGAAAATATGCGCAAGGTCAGACAACTCCCCTTTCCCACCAAATTATACATTGCCGCAACAAGTTTTTCTGAATTTGAGCGTATAAAACAACAATATAGCAAAGATAATAAAAACAATAAACACCCTATCAAAGAATGGGTCTATTGGCCGATTTTGACCAAAAAAGAAGGCTATTGGCTCTCTCCTTTCTCAAATAGAACCGCTTTGCAGAGAATATTCCAGGAACTAACCAAACCTACATCTAACCCTAAACATCTTCCCCTCATGCTCGATTTAGAACTCCCCACCACTCGTAATCCTTTATTATACCTCAAAGAAGGTTGGCGTTTTTGGTTAAACAGGCAATTAATTGCCAATTTTATCCATAATTACAAAGGTAAAATCTATCTCTGCGAATATTACCCCGAAGGCAAGTTCAAAGAAAAAATCCTCCAATGGCTCGGTCTACATTACCCTCTACAACACAAAAATATTTTTGTCATTAAAATGCTGTACCACTCGCTGCATCCCTTTCAGAAAGAATTTGTTCATCAAGAACTTCAACGCGGAAAAGAAGAATGGAATCACAATTTTATCGTTGGCCTCGGCACAATTGCACACGGCATCAATGGAAATGAACCCCTATTAAGCCCAACCCAATTACAAATCGATCTTAGCATAGCAAAGCAAGAACATATATCGGAAGTAATTATATTTAGAGTAGGGGGAGTGAATAAAGAATACATTAAAGTGCTGGAGAAATTTGTATGAAAAAAATAACTCTACCAAAAATACTTCCCAAAATACAAAAACCGCGGCTCTAACAGCAACGCTTTTACCACAATCGGCAGTGGATTCTCCCGCGTATGTTTCTCTAATATCCTTTGTATCCGCGGCTGATTCATATACCCAACCAACCGATTCCAATCCGCATCCGAAAACTTCTGAAATAATCGATGCATGCGTAAATGTAACCCTAATCGTTTCCGCACAAACGTCAGTGGTGTATTCAAATTCGTATCATTTGCAATAATACACTTTGCCACAATTTCCGCCTGCTTCAACCCTGGAACTAACCCGCCTAATGTTGTCGCCTTCACAAATGATGACGCATCACCTAACACATAACAATTATCTTTACACAACACTTGTTTTGGATTATACACCGGAATCGCCCCCGCCTGCATATCAACCGGCGTATATCCTCTCTCGTTCATAAACTGATCAAAATACTTCTTAGTTTCCCGCTTCGTTGCTAATCCCACTCGCGCCTGCGTCGATGATTCCGGCACAATCCACGCAAATAATCCCGGACAGATATCGTTACCAAAATACGCCTGATAACAAGTAGAATCAAAATCCCCACAAACCGTCGCCTGAATTCCATAAAAATTCTCTCTCCCCTCAAAATACATCCCATACGCCTTTGCCGTTGGAGAAAGTGGCCCATCCGCCGCAATTACAATATCTGGTTCAACCCTCTTCTCCTTTTTCGCAACAGAATCTTTAATAATCAACATCTTCCCTTCTTTGCGCAAAAACGAATGATTCACAAAAATCTCTGCCCCTTCCCGCCGTGCCAAATTCGCAAAAAAATTATCAAACCTAATCCGACACACTAAATACTCTTTCTGATTTATCCGCAACTTCTCCCCATTCGGAGAAAAAACCTCAATATGCTGCAACGTATTCACTAAAAACGACTCCATCGGAAGATTAAATTGATCAAAATCATGCGTCAATAACCCTGTACACTGTATTGGCGACCCAATCTGCGCATGATTTTCATAAATTGTGACAGTATGCCCCGCTTTCGCTAAATGATAGCCGGCATAACAGCCGATAGGTCCTGCACCGATAATAACAATATTCTTTCTCTCCATGCAGTACATTTGCGACGTAGAGGGTATAAAAATGTTATTAAACAGTATTTATCATAGAATAAATGAGTTATTATAAAATTAAACTAGAAAATATACCAAAAAAAATAAAAAAAAATAAAAAAATTTGGAGGAAGATTATACGTACTTAGTAATACGTTTTCTCTTCGTCGTTATCTTTTCGTAATCTGCTAAAGCCGATGATCAAACCGATGATCACAAGTAACACAACAAGCACAACTAATGCGATTTCTAAACCGTTTCGTAAACTGAATTCAGATCCTGCACTTGCTGCTTTTTGTGGTGCCACAACACTTGCTTTTAATGACACTGTTTCAAGCACATCATTTCCTGACTTAACGCTCAAGGATAACACATGCTCACCAACGGTTGCATCAACATTCGGTGTTACTTCAACATATACTACTTTATTCTTACCAGCTTCTAACACAACTAAGCTCTCACTTACTGAAACAGTAGCCCAATCTCCAGCCATAGCACTTACCATGTATGCTTTAGATGAACTTCCTGCGTTTGTTAACGCAACGCCGTAGGTAGCTGTTTTACCAGCCATAACAGGTTGCGTTTCCGGACCTACAGCAAGAACTAACTTGTTAGATGTTTGGAACGCTTCATTTGCGACAACTTTAACGGTATATTCTTTTACCACAGTGTCTTTGAAGTTATTATAACTAATTGTTACTTTTACTTTGTAATCACCAGCTGCGGTATTTGCAGGGATTGGTAAAAACATTTCAGGAACATCTTCATAGTTTACATTGTTGCTATCTGTCTTCACAGCCGTAACAAATTCACTATGACTTAATCCTAATTCTGGCATAGCCACCGTAACTTTGACATCATTTTCATCTTTGTCGCCAAAGTTTTCAAGTAAAACAGTTGCAAGTAATGATTTTCCTGCTTTGATACTTGTGCTTGGGGAAAATGTTACATCTGCAACATCAATACCATGACGCTTTGGTTCAACTTTTAAAACAATATCTTGTTCAAATGATGCTGATTTCTTATCAGATACTCGTAATCGTAAGTAATACTGATCTTTGTCTAACTTCTGAGGCAAGTTTAATTCCAAATCCATATATTTAGTCGTACCTTTTTCGATATCGAATAAGGTTGTGGAATCTTGGATACTCTCATAGTTGTCAGATTCTTTATAGCCGCTAATTTTTGCGTCTACTTCTACATTCTTCACATTGTCAGTCAATGCACTCATTCCTACACGAACAGTAATCTTCTGTCCTTCTTCTACTACTAATACACTATTCGACAAAACGTCGTCGCCATTTACTTTAATTGAACTCACTTTTAAGTCGTCGCTGTTTAAAGCGCTAACCATTGCGAAGCTCAACATGCTGATGACGAATACAGCCATTAAGTTTACTAATTTTTTCATTTTTTCTTCCTCCAAATTTGTTTGAACGTTATTTTTTTTATGTTTTTTAAGTTATTTATTTTTTGTTGTATGTTCCTAAGCGTAACGAACGATGTAACCTGTATTCCCTAAACAGGAGCTACTTTATAAACCTTTCGTTATTTTTAGTATTCTTAAGTAACTACACTAAGATTTTACTTTAATGTAGTGTTTTTACTTATTGAATTGTTATTTGGCGATACGTTGCATCATGGAACTCTTCATTTTCCACAAATACTTCGATAAGATACTCTCCTTTCTCTGCGTCATCTGGAATTTGTAAAGGTACTGCTACATGCTTTGTCATTCCTTTCTTCACATCAAATTCTTTGCTTGAGATCATTGTGTTTAAGTCATAGACAAATACTCGTACACGCACATCATCCAAATTCTTGTTGCCATCGTTCACAATCTTAGTATTCACAACAATCATTTCACCAGGTGCTGCAACCTCTGCACTCAAGCCAATTGTTGCCATCTTCAAGTTTGTATACGCTGCATTCACATGAACTACATATGATTGTGTAATCGTGTACTTGCCGCTTGCAACTTTGATTGTCACATCATAATTTCCTTCTTGTTCCGGAGTCCATGTTACAACTCCTGTTGCTGAAATTACCATGCCTGCCGGTGCGTTGCTTAATGAAAAGCTTACTGGCTTATTGCTTGCAACGCTAACAGCATAGGAATACACTTCTCCAACTGATGCCGTTGTAACTGGTGATGACGTAAACACTGGCTCTGTCCCTGGTACTTCTGGAACTGCTGTAACCGTAATTGTAATTGTTTCAGTATCAACATTTCCTGTAGCATCCGTAACTGTAAAAGTTATTTTGTATATCCCAACTTGTTCCGTAGTTGGCGTCCATGTAAAGCTTTGTTTTACAGCATCGAACACAGCTCCAGTTGGTAATGCACTTGTGCTAAACACTAATGCATCATTATCTTTGTCAGTTGCATTCACATCAAACGTTACTGTACTCCCTGCAACAACACTCTTGTCACCAATTGCGCTTAATTCAGGTGCATTTCCATTGCTAACAGTAATTGTAATTGTTTCACTATCCACATTTCCTATAGCATCAGTAACGCTAAAAGTGACAGTGTATGTTCCTACCTGATCTTTTGTAGGCATCCATGTAAAGCTTTGTTTTACAGCATCGAACACAGCCCCTGTTGGTAAAGCACTAGTGCTAAACAATAATTTGTCATTATCCTTGTCAGTTGCTTTGACATCAAATGTTAATGTAGCTCCAATCATGACACTCTTATCACCAATTGTACTTAATTCTGGTGCGTTTCCTGTAACCGTAGCATCACATGCATCACCAATACCATCTTTGTCAGTATCTTCTTGAGTCGGATTAACAGTTTCCGGACAGTTGTCTTTACCATCTTCAACACCATCATTATCTTTATCCTGCGGTGCTGGTTGTAAAACTTTGATCAAAAATTGTTTTGACACAAATCCAATTCCATCTGTTGCCACAACATCAACTGCGTTATCTCCAAGTTGAGCAGCACTTGGTATCCATGTGATTGTATCTTTTGTAAACGCCATTCCTTGCGGTCCTGTTTTTAATGCAAAAGAGACAACATCCTCACTATCTGCGTCCGTTGCCGTTAATGTATATTTATACACTAATCCCACTGTCGCTAATGGTTGTGCCGTAGAAGTTACGGTTGGTAATTGATTAACATCATTCACAGTAACCGTAATATAAACAGGTGCAGAAGTAACTTCACCATCATACGATGTAAATTTAAAATACTTCTCTGTTTTAACATCTGGGTGTTTTACTACACTAAATCCTGGTGTAAATGAAAACGCGCCCGTGTTCTGATCTAAACTATATTTATATGAATTTCCAACATTATCAAATAGTCCTCCTAATACACAAAAGATATCAAATGTTTTACAAGGACTTGGTTGACTTGTTTTTTCAACTTTGTACGTTACGAGCTTGCCTTCTGGATCTGTTGCGCTCACAACAAAACTAACTGTTTGTCCTTCTGAAACTTGGGCATTTGCAATCGGATTCATGCTTGGTGCTTTATTTGGCACTATAACTTCTGGCACATTAATAACTTTGATATTCACATCAACCGAACTTGAAGCCCCTTTATCATCCGCAACTGTAAACGTCACTACATAATCTCCCGCTTGCGTAAAACTTGGCGTCCAGCTGAATTGATTACCAACTAACGCTGCTCCAGTTGGAAAAGCCGTACCTTGCGGTCCATTCTTCATCGAAAGAGTGATTGGATCCCCATCTAGATCTACTGCAAATACTTTAAAGGCTAATAACGCTCCTTCATTCACTGTCTGTGCTGTAATAGGTGTAATACTTGGTGCTTTATTATCTGGAATAACGACTTTAGCATTTACTTTTAATGTTAAAGCAATTGTTTTACTTCCTTGCGTGTTAAAGGCTGTCGCAATAATATCATACTCATCAGGTGCAATTTCACTTGTATTAACCGGAATAGTCTGATCAAATGTACTTTGAATATTAGCTGGAATATTTGGGAAATTAAACTCTTTCACAAATGATTGGTCTGCTTTTTTCAATAATTTGATGTTTAAATTAAAATTCTGCGGACTAACCACAAACGTCCAAAGTTTTGCATCATCACCTTGTGTTACTGTAAGATCTGTAACCAAATTTTGTTGATTATTTGCCACAACCCATCCCGATTGAAAAATAAGTGGGTCTGCTGCTACTACACTCGTGATACTCGAAAGTACCAAAAGCAAGCCGATAAATATACTGCTGATGATGTTTTGTTTTTTCATGGTTTGTTCCATCCGTATTTGGTTTAGTTATTACTATTATTACACACCTAAAACCAAATCTTCACGTCCTCTCCTCTTTATTTTATAATTACAACAAGTAATTATAGTTACAAATTAAAATAATAAATTAAAACTTGTAGATTGCTTGGATAAAACTCATAACTTTTCCCGTTGTCAAGTCATATCCTGCGCTTACTCGTGCACCAAATCCTTTTGCAAATCCTACCGTTACATCAACGCCAGGAACAATTGGATGTACCGCTCTTCGCGTTGTAACTAAATCACTAACTGAACTAACATCGCCTAATTGTACTCCTGCGCTGTTTCGTAATACAACACTTCGTGTTTGATCATTAGTCACAGTTTCTTGTCCATTCAATGCTTGTAAGCTTAAACCGAAACCTACCTTTCTACCAGTATTATACGCTAATCGTAATCCCGCACCATTGTGATAATCAGTTCCAGTTGTTTGTTGTAACGAAAGTGTTGATTGTTGTTGGTATCCTAACGATCCACCAACCGCTGACGTTTTACTTTCAGGAGTAGACGATACTGTCTGTTTACTTTCTCCATTTTGATATACCGTACCATTCGCACATACACTAACTGCTGGAGTGAATGCATAACATAATTCACCAGTTACCGCAACTGGGAAACTATGTGCTGTTCCATTTCCAAAATAACCTGCTCCTGCTAATGCTTTTATACTCCATCGTGATCTTCCAGCTTCTACTGCTGCAGGCATATTTTCTCTTACAATTGCTTCAATTGTTTTTCGCAATTCAGCTTCATCACGCAATAAATTTGTTCGTAATAATCCTCGAAACTTCTTTACTTCCCCAACTTGGGTTTCTTGTGCTGCAACACATTTTTCATATTGTGCCGTAACTGAAAGAGGTCTATCATCGCTTGTAGCAGTTAATGCTGTACTCAAATATCCTTTAAATTCATCACTATTATCTACATTTTCTAATTCTGCAGAAAATAACTTTTGCGCTTCAACGGCCATTGTATAAGTAGATAACGTTGCATCTTTACTTAAATCCGCAACTTTTGTTGCAAGCCCATCTAATCCATTATATGTTGCACTTGCTTCTTTTGCTAAAGCTACAAAACCAGTATATGCTTTTCCACATTCATCATTAACAGCTTGATGTAATCCTTGCAATTCGCCGTACTTCTCTGCTAATGCTTCTTTTAAGTCTTCAGCAATATACGCATTTCTTCCCAATTCATCAACACGAGCACCAACTGCGTTATACTGTGCCGTAACATCAGTAACATCTTTAGCTAACCCTACAACTCGACCATCCAATGCATTTAATCTTTTTTCTAATGGTGAAACAATAACTTTTCCTTTCCCTTTGCCTGCTTTTCCTTTAGTTGCACCAGTAACCACTTTCGCTTTACTTCCTGTTGCCGCATCCGTATATGGAGCGTATAATGCTAAAGCTCCTGCCATAACTGCTGATAATAATTGGTTTTTATTCATTGTTTTTTTACCTCGTGTTGTTTTTATTTAATTTTAATTTTATTTAATTATTATTTTTTCTTCTCGCCTGTTGCTGTTTCTGACTTGAATAACATCCATGGATAATTTCTATTAGGCATTTCTGTTGGACATAATCTCTGTCCTGTAAAATAATTTCGTACTGCATCATCTTTCTGCTCAGTGGGAGTCGTCATTAAATTATACACTCGATTTAACGCTTCTCGACACACATCTTCATTTGTTTTTTTCCCTTTTTGTTGAAAGAAGTCTTCCAATGAAATTGCAATTTTCCCACCAACACTATCTAAATATTGATCAACCACTTTACTAACATACCCTGGTTTCGGATTCAATTGATCTTGCTTCATACATTGATACCATGAACTCTGGCATGGTAATTGAACTACGGGTGCTGCCGGTGCAGCAGTTGCTGCATACCCGCTTGAACTAGCAAGTGCTGCGAAAAAAACAAGTCCTGCTGCAATTCTGTTTGTAGTTATATAACTCATCGTATTTCTTAGCAAATTAAACCAAGTACTACTCTAAAGTAACCATCCATTTATAAATCTTTTGGAATAATTGTTAATTTTAAGTAGTAACGATGGCAATGTAGAATCAGATAAATATCTTACAAAATATTTTAAAAAATTTAAAAAAAAATAATCTAAACCTTCACACGAGTAAAGTATGCCCAATCTCATACACAATTGCTAACGCAAATAACGAAATTAAAAACGCTAACACAAAAAAAGGCAGATTCATCTTATATTCTGGTACTCTATCGCCCATTTTCTTCGCTTTGATATACATCATAATAATTACAATACCCTCAAGTCCCCCTGCAATACCGCCCGTCAAAGCCAATATCGCAATAAAAGACGTTACCTTCAACAACACAACAATTAACGGTAATAGAAACGTAATCACCACTGCAATCGTATGCGGAAGATGATAATCAAACTTATAAAATTCAATTAACGCCGTACTCAACGACAGAAACGACGTAAACATCGCGAGTACTGCAAGCACATTCGCAAACACACCTAAGATTGGATGTGAAAATATCCCTAACGCAATTGTTGCAATACGCTCATTTGGTTCTAATTGTGCAAATTTCTCCTCTCCAATCATCCCAACCACAATAAATGTTAATAATACATACAACATAATCGGAATAATTGCTCCAATAATAATTGACTTTTTCATCAACTTTTTATCATTACCTAATTCCTCCTGCATTTCTGGAATCGCCGCAAATCCTAATAATGAAAATAAAATAATTCCATACGGCAGAAAAAAATTCGCAGGATTAAATACCGTCAAATGTTGCTGCTCAATTTTATCCAAAGAATAAAAACCAATAATCACAACAACAATTAAAAGCAACATAATAAGATATAACTCCGCTTTTCCCGTCGATTTTACTCCTCGCCAAACAATCAACACACCCACAACTAAAAAAAGTAATGTATATAATAATGGTGAACCCACTTTAAATATCGCATGTAAACTAATCCCCTCCCCAATCAAATACGCCGTTAATGCCCCATAGATAGACACAAACGTAATCAGTGTCATAATCCGTTTTCCTGTCGGCCCAAGATACTTTTCTGCATAGCCCGCAATCTGATGTTGCTCTTTAGTTCGCAGCACAACTTCACCTAACATCAAATATAATAATACAAACCCTAAACCTAATATTAATATAAGTCCCAACCCATACAACAACCCCGCTTGCGAAACAACATAAGGGATTCCTAACATTCCCGCTCCCACAATTGTCCCAATTAACGTAGACGTCGCAATCAACTGTTTTTTTTGAGCAAAAAACCCAGAATACTTCTTAACCTCACCCCTTTTCTTAAACATAGCCTATATAATATAGTATAGATTTATATATCTTGCTTTCTTAACTATAACGAAAATGAAAGTCATCGAATTCCTCGGCCAAGCCCGTTCTGGTAAAACGACTCAAATTCTCTTACTCAAAGAATATCTCGAACACAAAGGCTACAAAGTCGCTCTTAGTCTTGATCGCGATCGCGCAAAAACTGTACACACCCCTGTCAGCGAATGTTTGGCTTTCAATTTAGTGTTTCACAGCAAAGTCATCGACGAATATTACCAAGCCAAAAACGCCAACAACATCGACTTCTTTCTTGTTGACCGCGGCTTTTGCGACGTCGCCATCTGGGCCGAAGTATTATATCGCTTGGAACAAATCACCAAAAAAGAACGTGATGCATATACAAATTGCTGGCAGCGCTTTCGTAAACTTATCGACCTCACATTCTATTTTCACGTCCCATTAACTACCCTCTTTGAACGTCAAAAGAATCTCCCAACAGAACAAGTCGACAACGTTGTCATGAATAAAAAATGGATGAAAACTTTAGGCGATGTATATGAAGAACAGAAAAAAGATTTCCCTCATTGTATTGAGATTGACGGCTTGAAGAGTATTGAAGAGACCGAAAGAATCATCCAGCAAGAAATAAAAAAATATTTTAAAAAATAAAGAGTGGGGACGCTGGGATTTTCATTTTCTAAAACAATATTTTGAACCCAGACCTAAGGCTGACTTCATTGGGAAGATTTCTTCATCGCGTATATCCGCTCATCTCTCCAGAAACTGGAGGCCCCAATCCTGCCGGGTTAGACTACGTCCCCACACAACCTCAAAAACAGCACGCTTTTATTAAGGTTTTCAATCAAAAGTATTTAATACCACTCTCGTATTCTTAATTTCCATGATCACACTCGACGGCTCCCACGGCGAAGGCGGCGGCGCACTAGTCCGCGTAGCCCTCGCCCTCTCAACCCTCACAAATCAACCATTCCACGTAACCAACATCCGCGCAAATCGACCACAACCCGGTCTCAAAGCCCAACATCTCGCTGCCATCCACGCTTTAAAACAAATCTGCAACGCCCAAACAAACGACATCCAGCTAGGCTCATCTGAACTCCTCTTCACTCCTGGAAAAATAAAAGGCGGAAAATACGAATTCGACATTGGCACCGCCGGCAGTATCACACTATTTCTCCAAGCCATCCTCCTCCCCTGTCTCTTCGCACCAAGTAAAATAACCCTCACAATCAAAGGCGGCACATCAGGAAAATGGCAAGCCTCCGTCGATTACCTGCAACACCTCCTCCTCCCCCAGCTCGAACGCTTCGTCGAAAAAATAAATCTAAAAATAATCAAACGCGGGTATTATCCCGCAGGCGGCGGCGAAATCATTCTTGAAATCTCTCCAAAATATCATCTCAAAGAATATTCCTCCTTCCAAGAATTCTCCTCTACAATTCAAGAAAAAATCCCTCTCATTCAACTCACTAACCAAGGCACCCTCGAACAAATTCGTGGCATCATCAATCTCTCCCAACAACTCGAAGAAAAAAAAGTCGCCGAACGCATCAAATCAGCCGCAGAATCCTATTTGCGCGACTATAAAGTTCCCCTCTCCATTCGCATGGAATACGCCAACACCAAAAGTATCGGCGGCGAATTAATCATCTGGGCCATTTTTAGCAACAATCACAACATCAGTGAAATTAACCCTATTCTCCTTGCCGGTGACGCGTTACTTGAAAAACATAAATCCTCTGAAGACGTCGCCAAAGAAGCGGTTGCCAAATTAAAACAATCCCTCGCCAAAGCCTGCGTTGACCCTCACCTAGCCGACCAATTAATCATGTTTATGGGCCTATTACCTAATTCAGAAATAAAATGCGCCGACATAACTCCCCACACTCTCACAAACATTTCCATTGTCGAAACATTTTTGCCAGTGAAATTTCAAATTAACACAAATAATATCAAAACGACAACAAACCAAAAAGATTTATAAATAAACCCCAGTTCAACGCTTCTATGGAAGGAAAAATTTGTATTTCATGTAAGAAACGAGTTGTCAATGACACCGGAAGTGCCACATTTAAATGCCCAAGTTGTAGCGATTACAGCGTTGTCCGCTGTTCCTATTGTCGTGTCAATGCGGTCAAATACGAATGTGCAAGTTGCCACTTTATTGGTCCTAACTAACAACATTTTTTTTCATAATGGAGAAATAATTTATGGCAAAAGCAGTAATTACATTCAAATTAATGCCTGAAGAACCAGGCGTCGACTTAAACAAGATTAAAGAAGCCGCTCTGAAGATTGCCAAAGAGAATGGCGCAATTGGTGAAATGCAAGCCCAACAAGAACCTATCGCGTTTGGTTTGATCGCCGTTCTTATACTTGCCATGTATACCGTAGAAAGCAGTGACTTTGACGCCATTGCCAATAAGATGAGCGAGATACCGCAAGTACAATCCGCAGAAATCGCAAAAATGGATTTGCCGTTGGGATAGTTAAATAATTATTTGGTTGATTTTTTAAAGTTACATTTTTAAACTTGTATCATTTTTGAGATTCTATGATAAAAGAGGTTGTTATACTTATTACAGTTACATTATTATTTTTGGTAATCAGTTGCACCTCTTCACAAAAACAAAACGAGGTATCTACCATGAAATTAACCAGTCCAGCGTTTGCTTATAATGAATTAATTCCAAGTACCTATACTTGCGATGGCGATAACATCAATCCTCCTTTAGTCATTAGTGACGTTCCAATGAATGCCAAAAGTCTTGCAATAATTGTTGAAGACCCCGATATTCCTGATGCCGCAAAAAAGAATTTTAATGTTGATATCTGGGCTCACTGGGTTGTGTTTAACATTAATCCTGTTGCGCAAAGTATTCCTGAAAACAGCAAATCTCCCGGCACTCTCGGAAAAAATACTCGCGGTAATATCTCGTATGGCGGCCCTTGCCCACCTGATAAAGAACACCGCTACTTCTTCAAATTATACGCATTAGACACAACTCTCCAACTCAAAGAAGGTGCTTCAAGAACAGATGTAAAAGACGCAATGCAAAACCATATCATCGAACAAACAGAATTGATGGGAAGATATAAAAAGAAATCATAGCTCTTAAAATATTATCCTCTATATTTCCTTCGTAACCGCGGCTGCACGGCATCTTTAAATGCAATTGTCAGAGGGGTTGTCGCTTCTTGCACTCTTTGCGTAACTTGCGCTCGCATAGTTGGCGTATACTCTCGTCTCAAAATCCCTGGTTCTTCCCAAATAGACGTATTGTATAAAAACAAACGCTCAAAACCTGTTGCCGAATCAAATTCTTTTTTAATTTTATATTCTGTATCAAAATGAATAATTGCAAGTCCAGGAGAAATACGTTCAAATCGAATTTGTCTATTCGGATCATTATGCACGACAACTATATCAAAAAGTTTCCTTCCATACGACAACCCCGGATGCCATCGATTCATCTGTTGGGCAATATCGTATTTGTTAAGCGCATCTTGAATCTCCTCTCGTTTTGGCGCCATTATTTCCACTTCATTCCCCTCTCGATCATACGGCACGCTGAGAAGTTTTGGCTGCTGCCAATGCGCATACGCAGAAAGAACGTGTTCAAGATTATGTTTGGTTATTTGGAAGGTCATATTCTCTTAGAGAGGTCTTTTATTTAAAAACTTTGTGACCTAAATCATTTTTGCAGCGCGTTCATCACATCTTTCAAATCCATAGAAGTCTTAATTCCACTGGGTGAAAAATGCGTTCGCACTCCCTTCGTTTTTCGTAAAATGTCCGCCATTTTCGGAATAATTATTTTCATCTTATGCGCAATCTCATGAATGTCATAAAATCCAACCATCTCCTGTGTACTCTCTACAGCAAGTGTCTGTAAAAATGTCGCATCATCCTCAAATTTATTTTCCTGTTCCATTTTCTTAACTAATTGCGAATCAAACAACTTCCCAACCCACAACGGCCCGGCAAAATCATACTCCCCACCGCAACTACATCTCTCTGTATTAAACAATGATGTCTTAAACTCCAAACAATTCGAGCAATACAAAAAATACTGATGCTGCCTCAACACTTCGTCACATTTCTCTTTTCCTTTCTCTGAGCGTACATACACGCGCAGATAATGCTCTTTATGATAGCTTAACACCGGATTCAACGCTTTGTCAAATTGCACTCCTATCAGTTGAATCTTTCGAATCAATATGCGCAATCCAATTTCATGCATGAGATAATTCTTCATCGATTTCGCCCAATATTTTCGCAGCGTCACTTTAGGATACGTCCCACTTAACGCCGCCGTATCCGTTGCCGTCACCGCAATAATTCCCTGGCGTGAAATCCGTGCAACCGCTGCCGAAAGAAACGGATTTGGGCTGCCAAACGGATCAAGTTCGATATAATCTGCAAACCCGCAGAACTCCTCTGGTTTTACCGCATCATTGATACGATTCAACAAAAACAACGACGCCTCTTCATTGCCAATTGTCATCTTCTTCTGCATTAGCAAAGAAATTTTATTAATCGTGCACCCTTTTTTAAACGTCTTCTTAAAATTCTCTTTCTTATCATTCACAAACAGATGATTCATTTTCCCTTTCTTCAACTCTTTCATAAACCGCAACGATCGAATTCCTGAACCTGCCAATGGATCAACAATATTCATCCCCATATTCTCAATACAATTCAACAATAAAACCGAAATATTTCGATTGGACACCATCACTGGATTATAAAACACTTCCATTTTGGTGCTTACATCTCCTTTGGGTAAGGTTATGTCCAGTTTGATGGAATGTTCTTGGATAATTGACATAATAGCATGAAATAGAAGAAAGGTTTAAAAAAACTTTCATGGATTTAACAAATATGGCCATTCGCAAAGTTCTTGTCACCGTAGTTGGACACGTCGATCACGGCAAAACCTCCCTCTTAGATCGTATCAGAAGTTCCGTTGTCACCGCAGGTGAAGTCGGCGGTATCACCCAAGCGATTGGCGTCTCTATCATCCCCCTCGACACAATAAAAAAGATCTGCGGCAAATTGATGAACGTCTTTCAAAACAACCTCACCGTCCCCGGTCTTCTCACCATTGACACTCCCGGCCACGCTGCTTTCGCCAGCTTACGAAAACGTGGCGGCTCACTTGCAGATATCGCCATTCTCGTCGTTGATATAAACGAAGGCTTCAAACCCCAGACGTTAGAATCAATTGAAATTCTCAAAGCACACAAAGTCCCTTTCATCGTCGCCGCAAATAAAATTGACTTAGTCGCCGGCTGGTCCTACGACGAATCAAAATTCTTAATCGACAACATCAACCAATTAGACTACAAAGCCCAAGGCGTCTTTGAAGGCAAGATGTATGAGTTAGTCGCTAAATTCCAAGAACTTGGTTTAGATGCCGAACGTTTCGATCGTGTAGGCGATTATACTAAACAAATCGCGCTCGTTCCCCTCTCCGCTAAAACTGGCCAAGGCATCCCCGAACTATTACTAGTCATCACCGCTCTTGCGCAGAAATATTTAGAAAAAAAACTCGCAATCGAAGAAGACAGCTACGCCAAAGGCACCATTCTCGAAGTCAAAGAAGAAAAAGGCCTTGGCACAACCATTGACACCATTATATATAATGGCAA
>Ga0209541_10008350_pt1 | contig 17086 bp, 17 predicted proteins | sample RifCSPlowO2_01_FD_184027 | JGI IMG/M metagenome (GOLD analysis project Ga0209541, IMG submission 184027) | Groundwater microbial communities from Rifle, Colorado - Rifle CSP2_plank lowO2_0.1 (SPAdes) (version 2) | ecosystem: Environmental > Aquatic > Deep subsurface > Groundwater | place...
TTGATAAAGTAAGTTCGAGTGAAGTCGTAAAGACACTCCAGTTTTGTAGAAAAAGATACAGAAGCACCCAGAGCGTGGGACGCGCGAAGCGCGTCCCACCAAAAAGTTGGTCTTTTGTCTGAAACTCGGATTCTGGAGCGTTAGCCCGAGGATGAACCCCGTTAGAAACGGAGTTTCTAACGGGGTGAATGCGAAAAGCTACGGATAACCCCGAGCGAAGTTGAGGGGTAAATGATACGTGCGATTCCGCCGATCTCGCATGAGTTCGCTCCGCCAGCTGGCGGACGAAATGCGAGACACCACGGCCGCGTCTGACGCGGCCGTGGAGCTTCATTTAAGTTAGAATGGATCTTCGCAAGAGCAAGGCGTTCGCCGCTACGATCACGGTTGAAAGCGACATGAAAACAGCAGAAACCGCGGGCTGCAAGATAATGCCATAAGAAAAGAGAATGCCGGCCGCGAGCGGCAGCGCTATCAGGTTATACCCCGACGCCCAGAAAAGATTCTGGATCATTTTGGCATAAGTCAGGCGCGAGAGTCTGATAATTTTTGGGATATCGCGCGGGTCGTTTCTGACAAGCACAATCCCGGCCGACTCCACCGCCACGTTGGTTCCCGCGCCTATGGCAATCCCCAAATCGGCCTGCGTCAGCGCCGGCGCGTCATTGATCCCGTCGCCAACCATGGCAACTTTCAATCCGCGCTCTTGCAAAAGCCTGATGGCGTTTGATTTTTTGTCCGGCAGAACTTTGGCGAAATACTCATCAATACCCAGGTCTTCCGCCACCCACTTGGCTACCGGCTCGGCATCTCCCGTTAGCATCGTGACCTTAACCCCCATTCGCTTTAGCGCCGAAACGGCCTCGCGCGATTCATCGCGAATGACATCGGCGAGCGCCATTGCTCCGGCAACTTTCTGACTGGCAACAACGTAGATGATGGTCTTGCCCTTTTTATTTTCTTCTATAATTTGGCGGTGAATCGCATCCGGCACGCTAAGTCCCTCCGCAAGCGCCGCGCTTCCCACAGATACGGCTACACCCTCAACATCGCCGCGAACGCCCTTGCCGGGGATTCTGGAAAAGTCCGCGACTTCCAAACGTTTGAGTTTCCGATCACGCACTGCTGATACAATCGCGCGCGCGATGAAATGCTCCGAATGCGCGTCAACCGACGCCGCAAGCTGCAGAACCTCGTTTTCGCCGGCTGCACCGATCGGCCAAATGTTCGTGATGCCGTACTCGCCCTTGGTGAGAGTCCCGGTCTTGTCGAATACCACCACGCCAATCTCCCGCGCCGCCTCCAGTGCCCTTCGCTCGCGCACCAAGAAACCGTTACGCGCCGCCATAGTGGTGGAAATAGATGCTACGAGCGGTATGGCAAGCCCCAAGGCGTGCGGGCAAGCGATGACAAGGACGGCGATCAAGCGCTCCAGAGCAAACGGGAATCCGAATCCGGCGAACTGCCAAACAGCGAAAGTAAGAACGCCGCCCGCAACCGCGATAATTGTCAGATAATATGCCGCCCTGTCTGACAAAAGTTGCAATCTTGATTTTGAGGCCTCGGCATCGGCTACCAGGCGCATAATGCCCGCAAGAAACGTCTCCTTCCCGATTTTTGAGACCATGATTTTTAACGCCCCATCACCGTTCATGGACCCTGCGATCACCTCTTCGCCCTTTTCTTTGGAAACCGGCTTTGATTCGCCGGTGATAAGCGACTCGTTAACCTGCGACTCGCCCTCAACTACTACCCCGTCGGCCGGAATCCGCCCGCCGGGACGCACCAAGACAATATCGCCCGCGCGAAGCTGGTCCAACGGAATTTCTTGAGTCTTTCCGTTAAGCAGAACCTCCGCCGTATCCGGCAGAAGTTTTGAAAGCTCGCGAAGCGCGCCCCTTGCTCCCTGCACCGCGCGCATTTCAATCCAATGCCCCAAAAGCATGACCGTAATCAGCGTCGTAAGCTCCCAAAAAAGCGTGTGCGCCTCGCCGCGTAAGACCGTGTAAACGCTGTAAAGATAGGCCGCCGAGATCGCAAGCGCAATCAGAGTCATCATCCCGGGAAGCTTTGCCTGCAACTCACGCATGGCGCCTACAATAAAAATCCAACCGCCGTAAAAAAATACGATTGAGCTCAATGCCGGCGCAAGGTACTCCGATCCAGGGAATACCGGCGCCGACCAATCAAAAAGTCGCTTGGGAAGTTCAGAATACGCCACCACCGGAATCGTTAGCGCCAAGCTAACCCAGAATTTAAGCATGAATGTTGAAATACTGTGTCCGGCATGTTTATCCACCGCAGCCTTAGCATAGGGAAACTTGCTCCCGTGTTCATGATGCCCCTCGTGTTCACGGTGCATTCCTTGATGTCCGTCCGGCTTTTGACTTTCGTCTTTCGACTTTCTGCTCTCTACAAGATTCATCCCGCACTCACTGCAAAGTCCCGGAGAATCTTTTTCGATCTCCGGATGCATCGGGCAGGTATAAATAGTTTGCTTACGAGATACGCCCATGTTTTTCATAATCGAAACAACCCGAAAATAACCAAAATATTCACTGAACAATTCTATGGAATTTTTCAGTGAATATTATATCATTTCAATTGCTATTATCGGCATCTTCATTGTAAAACACGTGTTAAGATCCATAACATTATCTATCGCTAAACACCAAGCTTACGAAGCATGCTCCGTGTTGAAAACGCCGGACCAAACGGCGTCGTTACTTGTTCTCAATCAAGCTATAGTTATGCATCCAAACCATGTACCAAGCGAAAATCCAAGCGAAGACGAACGCATAGACAGCACCAAGGATTATACTTGCAGTACTCCCCCAGACAAAACCGGGCAAGGTCTCAAATATCGCATGGTGCAATTCAGTCCCCCTCGCTGTACGAAGCGGCAGATAACCAAAAACAAGACAGATAAAATATGCGACTTCGGCACCCAAAACGCATAACCAGCCATATCGTTTAAGTGAAAGCATAGTGATTGGTTTATATAGTATCGGTAACTTTTTTAATTTCTCCCTCACTACCTTGGTGACTTCGACCAAAGGCGGGTTTTATACCGCCCCATCACCCTAGTAGACAGTATCATTAAAACAACAAGTCTTGCGGCATTGTTATTTATTCGACAGCGAAAAAATTCGAATCAGTTCTTTAATCGCCTTGTCATCCTCGCCCTTTTTCTGCAGTTGATGCTTCGCGTGCGTCTTCAAGTGATTTTCCAGAAGCAGGCAATTTAGGCTTTTTAAAGACTGCTGTATGGAAAGCGACTGCAACAGCAAATCCACGCAGTATTTTTCCGCTTCAATGGCTTGGGCAAGCCCTTTCATTTGTCCTTCGAGTATGCGCGAGCGATGAACTGCTCTTTTCTTTAATTTCTGATCAAGCATAAAACGTAACGTCGTATGGGTATCCATCGGCTTCTCCATATACCCTATACCCCTATAGATTATTAGTCAAGCCAAATAGGCTTTTCGGAGACGCTCCGGAAATCGTTCAATCGCGTATCTAAGCATTGTCCGCGGCATCGTTTTATAATACTTCTTTAGAAACTGCTTCTCTGCGGTCTGCGATCGCTTCCCTACCTCCCGCAACATCCAGCCCACAGCTTTATGGATCAAATCGTGCGGATCGTTTAAGAGAACCCGCGAAATCGCCAAGGCGTCTTTGAATTCACCGACCTTGATAAAAGCGCATGTCGCCAGAATCGCTATCCGCCGTTCCCAAAGGCTCTTTGACCCGGCAAGTTTATAAAGCATACCCCTTGGCCTATTCATAAGGTAAGCGCCGACAATCTTGGGAGCTGTAAGATCAACCAAGTCCCAGTTATTGATGTATTTCGTATTCTTCAAATAAAAATTGAAAATTTTATTTCGGCACGAATCATCGCCCTCTTCAAATTTATGCACCAAAATCAAAAGCGCCAAAAGCCGCTCCTCGTGAATTCCGGATCGGATCAATTTAGCGATGCCCGCCAGCGAAAGATTGCGATATCTTTTCGCGACCTCTCGCGTTTCAGGAACCGTAATCCCGAGAAATACGTCGCCCTTGCCATACTCCCCCTTCCCAGTTTTAAAAAACCCAGCCAGAAGCTTCGCTTTTTTGGGACTCGCGCGCGCCCGCAATTCTTTTCTTAGCTTGCTAACCAAATAAGACATGAGCCTACCCTGTTAGGCTATATAGTTTCACTGAACAATTCTATGGAATTGTTCAGTGGTAATATTATATAGACTACCAACTACTTCAAAATCAAAGTAGCTGTTCTCCTAAAATCTCTGGGCAGGTTTTTGTTGAATGAATAAAACACGTGTCCCGCCGCGCCCTCTGCTTCCAAAACGTCTAAATTTTTTAATAATGCCAAGTGATTCGAAGTGGCCTTGAGAGAAATCTTGAGATCTTCCGCAATGTCGGTGACGCTCATCTTTCGGCCATCGGCTAGCATCTTGATAATCTTCAGCCGGTTAATATTCGCCAAGGCTCTAAAAACTACAGTCCATCTTTTCATAATATATTTTGACTTTATAAACAAAACTGGTTGACTAATCTCGAAGAGTAATATGGAGCCACGGGACAATTCTATGGAATTGTTCAGTGAAAGTAAACCCCGTTACCACGGCCTTCCGGCCGTGGCTTTTATCTATTCGCTTCGCGACTTGACGCCATTCATCCACGGGCGGGAGCCCGTGGATTTCTGGTAACGGGGTAAATGTGTAAAATTGGCGGGAATATTTTAGCAAAATAAAACAACATTCCAATGTTCTTAAGAACATTGGAATGTTGTTTTTCTGCGGTCACTGCCCTCCCACTATTAAAGAATCTCGGCGAGGGTCGATTCCGAAGGATTACGCACGACACGATCTAAACCTAGTTCCGAATAGCCGATTCCACTCTCCATATTTTCTATCGCCCCTTTCACATGATGCATCATATTTTTGGGTAGCGCGTCTATGGCAAACCACCGGATATCATCGCACTTGTGCGGTTCTCTATTCGTAATTTCTCCGGCCCACCTGGTGGCCGCGAAAAAGAAGTCCACCCTATCCCCTGTCTCATCATGTTTGGTTCTGTACATAGTATGAACGAGACGAATATCATCCTTATCAAGAACTATACTTAATTCTTCTTTTATTTCGCGTATAAGGGCATTCATCGGCAATTCTCCAGCCTCAACATGACCTGCTGGGACCGAGTACCAGCCGTCATAATAGCCGGAACCCTTCCGCCGCATAAGTAAAATTTCATTGCCCCTTCTAAGAATTAGGTAGGAAGCAGGGACCGATTTATTTCTATCCTTCGCCATTTATGGAATTTCAAATTTTAGTACTTCGACGCTCCACTAACGAAACAGTCTACCATCGGCTAGCTAGGTCATTAGAACTTGAACCGAGTTTACAACGACAAAATGCTCTCGGCGCTGGCAATTTTTATCTCGCCGGAATTGCGGGATTTTACCCGCCGCCGCAGAATGCCATGGCCGTAAGGCCATGGATGAATGCGAGAGTGGAGTCCTTCCGAAGCTAGAGAGAGCGGAGGAGGATGCTTTGGCGGATTCCGCTGCATCTCGCTTAGTTTCGCCTTCGGGCGAAACTAAGCGAGATGCCACGGGCGTAAGCCCGTGGAGCTTCACTTTAACGCCGCATTGGGCGAGCCTGTTCTCCACCATTCCCAGGTGATAAGTAGAATGGAGATGACTAAAAAGAGACCTGCCATCCACCATGTGGTGAGCTCCCTATCGGGATTCAGAAAGCTTGGCTGTGAGGGCGATAGAATAATCAGTATAGCCGCAATGGGGAGAAAAATTCTCGCAAATTTTGACCAGGAGCGGAAGATTTCATCACGGGCGAAGAGCAAAACTAGAGAAATAATTGCGAAAACTACTGAAAATAATAATAAAGGAACTCCTATATATTCGCCAACAACCATTGAATTACAACCAGGGTAATTCCTGCAAGATTCTAGTATTGAGGGATCAGAAAGAAAGTACCCAGTGACTGAACCGAGAATTGATAGGGTGAGCGTAGTAAGGACTTTGCTCTTGTATTCCATGTTTCTATTCTACCACGCCCACCTTAACCCGCTCAATCATTCCAACCAGCTCATTGGCTTCGGTCTGGGCCAAGATCCCTTTTTTCTCCAGCTTCCTGATTTTGCGGATTAGACCCTCAAAGGCTTTTTCAAGCCTGACTTTCTTTTTGTGTTCATCCTTGAATTCCTTTGCAAGCGATTTCTCAAGCTTGTCCACCGCTTTAATCAGCGCCGCCTTCTTTTTATCCGGAAGATCCAAGGTCTTTATGATCCCGCGAAGAATAGGCAGAAGCTCCTGCGGCGATATTCCTTCTCCTGGAGTAATTGAAACGTCTATTGTTCCCTCGCTACCAAGCGAGAAATATCTCCTGGGGTCTCGCTCAAATACTGCGGCTTTATACCTTCCGCAATTTCCATGACTTGTAGACAATGATGATGAAAGAGATAATCACAAAAAGCGGGAGGAGAAGGAAGGTGGCAAGTAGTTCATCGGGGATAAGCCCCGCAAGGCCGAATCCTCCCGGAGTAGGCTCGTTATTGAACGTGTACAAAAGAACGCCAAGCATAAGCGGAAATGTGACAACCGCAAATTTCGCCCATGCAAGGAATGTTTCTCTGCGGACAAAAAAGAGAAATGAGGTGATGAGAAGAATAGAAGCAAAAGATAAAAACACCGGCTGAATTTTTTGTTCTTGAAAGTCAGTACCGCAATAATAAGTTGAACCGTCGGGGAATGAACACTTACTCGACAAAGTAATAACAACACCTCCCACTATGACTAGTAACGAAATAAAAAACAATACCGATACAATTTTTTTCTGATTCATATTTCCCATTATATCACCTTCTCCTTGATTTGCTCAATGATACTTATTAACTCGTTAGCTTCATCGGGCGAAAGAATTCTTTTCTTCGCATATTTCTTAACAACTTTAACAATATCTTCGAAAGCATGCTCGGTCTTTCGTTTTTCTTTTCTTTCATTCTGACTTTCTTTCGCAAGTTCTTTTTCTAACTTCTCTATTTTTTTAATGAGTTTCTTTTCTTTTTCTGCGGGAAGATTTAAAGTTTTCACTAATCCGTTCAAAATACCGACGAGGTTTTCCGCGGTAAGACCGCCGGCGGTTATTCTTGCGTCTGTATTGCCATCCCCATCAATATCCAAAAGAAGCGGCGTGCTTGTTCCATCGCCCACTATAAGAGTCGCTGTCGTGCTTGCGGCAACGGGAATATCTTCATACACAGTTGTAGTTGCCGTAACGCCGCCGACAATGTTTTCAATATCAATAGTGAATGTGCCGAGATCTGTACCTTCAAGCTTTATCATGGTCGTTGTTGCGCCATCTGCTCCGGCATATTGTCCTTCACCAACTTGCCAGTAATAGCTATTGGGGATTTGTTCCTCAAAAAACTCAAGATCGGACAATGGGTTGGGGTTTGAAATGAGACCGGTATGGCGGCCGAGTAAATCGTAGAGGTGCAGCAAGACGGGCGAATGCACGCCGACGGCGAGACGTTTGTCATCATCTGTTTCGAGTGGTTTAACAGACGTGACGAAAGACGGAAGCGTGCTTGTGGCTTCATTTTTGATAAGCGTGGTAATAAGGTCTTGGATAGGCTCTATTTCAAGAATGCTTTTGTGGTCGCGGTTAACGGTTGAACTAAAAAGTCCTGAAAAATTATACTTATTAATATCCACATAATACCTCTCTCCTCCTAACGCTTCCGTGGAAGGATACACCACCGTGCCATCTCCTTCTGTTGTCTCCAGCGGTTGTGGATCTATTACATCAATTTTAGAGCATACGGAAAGGTCCGTATTGCAAACTTTCTTCTTCACCGATTCGTATCTCACACCACGTGGTGTCATAAGCCCCCAGCCGATAATCTCGACCACATCAATCCCAACAAGTGGCGGAGTCCACGTGTCGAGTTCGGCGTGGCGCGTTTCGGCATTCGTGAGGAAATTTTCTTTAAGAACATTCGGCTCGTTAACCGCGCTCGCCTGCGGCTCTATGCGCGCACCGTTTTCGCCGCGCAAAAATCTTCGCAAAGTGTCATAGTCGGATATTGAATTGCCATATATATTACGAAAACTTTGAGTCGCCGGGGTTGTAGTGCTGAATTCCACAGGCGGTCGGGTGAGCGGATCGCGAAGACGGTCAAAATATGTGCGAGATGGAAGAAGTGTGTACGCGCTTTTCATGTTTTCGGCAAACTCGCGAGTAACTTCTTTGCTCGGAAAGCCAAGAAAGAACGGCTCTGCACCATGAAGCATCTCAAAGATCGCTTTCGGCGTTCCCAACTGCGGCGCGGCTACCATGATGAACTTGTCTATTTTCCCAAGAAGCGGATCACTTTCATCTTCCAACTTTTTCAACAGGTACTTTGCGAGAAGTCCGCCGTTTGAGTGGGTAATGATGGTCACTTTACCTGTTGCCGAAGTTTCCGCAAGATGCCTGAGTTCTTGGAGAATGAATGGAGTCGAAGTTGCCTCAAGATAGGAGATATTGTCGCCAGTTTTTCTTCCGCTTGCGAGAATATTATCGAGGTCAAGCCGCCAGTCGTAAGGCAATGCTTCCCAATCATGAATGGTGCCGTTTGCTTTCAGGTCATCCATGAATGCGGTGAAAGAGCTGTAGATATTTGTGAGACCGTATGCCGTGCCGATTACATCCCTCGTATAAATATCTGGGTCCAAACTCTCGCTAGTTGTGCTCGAAAGATATAACTGTTCCACATCCGCGTTCCGATTCGGTTCCCACAGCTGGTTTTCAAAAAACTGCTTTTTATAGAGCCTGCTTGCCTCAAGTCCCGGCAGAAACGCAACGTTGGAACAGCATGCGGGAGCAACCTCTTCAACAATCGGAAACGGCGTGGCGTTAAGGAAGCGTCCGAAACCGCGCTCTTCCAACCCCGCGAAAGAAACATATTTATAGACTGTCGGGCCGGGGAGCAGCGCCGGAATATCTACGGAGCAGGCTGGGCAAATTTCCATGGTGTTTGTTTCGTCATTCCAGATATCGTAATGCGTGGGGCTGGAAAAGCGGACGCTGTAGTAGCGGATGAAGGGAGTCAGAGAGGTATTAAAATCGTCCCTGGGAGTGATGCGCCATATTTCCAAACAATTCTCGTCGTGTAAACGAAGCGCCGAAATCCAAGCTCGGCCGTCATTATACGGAGTCTGCAAACGGAAATGATAATTTAGGAGGCCGTTTACGTATTCTGCGCGCTCGTAAGAATCAAAAAAGAAGCCTGTTGCTTGAAACGGCTGGCAATTCGGCGGCGCAGGGAGCGTATTGTCTCTCACCGGCGGATCTGGAGCGTTTTGGCTAATCCTATTCGCGCTCGAAGAAAACGTGCTTGCCCCGCCATCGATTAAACCGTAGAAACTGATTTCATAATATCCGGGCAATGCCGGAACATCCTGGGCGCAATCAATGCAAGCGGCAAGCGGGATTGGCGCGCCAGCTTCATCATCCCAAATCTCAAAATGCGTCGGGGAAGTGAACCGAAAGCTGAAATACCGGACACCCGCAGGAATCGCGACCTGTTTGCGCAGATACTGGGTTGACCCATTGCCGCACTCATCGGAAGAAAACGCCATATCGCTGTACCACGCCCGGCCGTCGTTATAAGGCGTCTTCAGCTTGAAATGGACGGCAAGAAGGCCGTTGATATATTCCACGCTCTCAAACTCATCGAAAAAATATCCGCCGTTCGTCTGAAATGGCGCGCCGCAGTGATCCGCGCGAGCAAAAGACGGCGCCACAGCAAAAGAAAGGGCGAACAACGCAAGAAAAATCAAAAGCTTAGAATAAAATCTCATGAGTTGAGAGCCTCCGCGAGACTAACAATCTCCGTTTTTTCTTCATGGCGCTTTTTGATTTCGACGCCGCCTTTTTCCAACGTTTTTTCGGATACTACCACGCGAACCGGAAGCCCGATTAGATCGGCATCGGCGAACTTTTCGCCGACTGAAACATCCGCGCGATCGTCTATTAACGCATCTCCTTGCCAAGCCGCTTGGTTGTAAAGTTTTAACGCGGTATCAAGAATCTGCTGCATTTTCGATTCGTCTTTTGAAGCCACCGGAACAATATGATACTTGTAGGGCGCGATGGTTTCCGGCCAGATAATTCCTTTATCATCGTGTGAGACCTCGACAACCGTCCCCATAATGCGGGAACTCCCAATGCCGTAGCATCCCATGATAACGTCGCTGTCTTTACCGTGCTCGTCCGTATAGGTAAGGCCGAACGGTGTTGAGTACTTGGCGCCTAACTTGAAAATATTACCGACCTCGGCCGCTCGCTCCACTCTCCAGTGCTTGCCGTCATGCTCTATGGTTGTCCTCGGCTCTGCGGCTCCCGCCATCTCCGGCATAATCTCGCGATTCATCGCCTCGCCGTCATCCGCCACAAAAATCGTATCCTCGCCAGCATCGCAAAGCACCTGAAACTCGTCGGAGAACTTGGAGAATGTCCCGCCGGAGGCCTTGACGCGAATGGCTGCGAGCCCGCATCTCCTAAAAACTTTTTCGTAGGCCGCGGCCATTTTTTCATAATACTCGTCGAGCGATTTTTCGTCCGTATGAAAACTGTAAAGATCCTTCATGCGAAACTCGCGGCCTCTTAAAAGCCCCGACTTGGCGCGCGGCTCATCGCGAAATTTGGTTTGGATTTGGTAAATGCCGAAAGGCAGGTCCTTATACGAAAGCGAGCTTCGCTGGACCAACGGCACAACCGATTCTTCATGGGTTGGCGCGAGCGCGAACTCCTGATCAAAATGCGAGATAACCTTAAATAGCGCGTCGAAGTCATGGAACCTGCCGGTTTTTTCCCAATTTTCTTTGGGGTGCAAAGCCGGCATCAAAATTTCCTGCCCGCCGGCCGCGTCCATCTCCTCTCGGATAATCTGCTCGATTTTTTGGAGTACCCGCACGCCTAGCGGCAAAAATTGATAAGCTCCTGCCATCAATTTGTGAATAAAACCGGCGCGCGTAAGAAGCACGGCGTTTTTTGCCACCTCGTCTTTGGGCGCCTCGCGCAGGGTCTTCCCGAAAAGCTCGGACTGTTTCATAAATCCCAGTTTAGCTGAATTAACCCCGCTCGGCAAAAAAGAAGACGGGCGCCGGAGCCTACTCCGTAACACCCGCCAATGTGAAGCCGCTAGAGACTTCTCGCCGCTCGTGACGACGGGCGCGGAGAGCCCGAACCCAAATGTTCCATTCCTTGTAGCTCATCGGCGAACTATTAGACCAGCTGCGGAGCTCGCAACTGGTGGACAAGCCGAGGCGCGCCCAGAGATTCAGACTCGATACCACCCGCCAACGACGGGCAAGGCGATACTCCGATGGCCCAGGACTCTTGAGACGAATCAGCGCCAGCCAGCCGCGGGATGAACTCGACACCTCGCCGCGACGGACGACAAATACATCCGTTCCAAAACGCCAGGCCCACTCGCATCTGCCGATTCCCTGTCCGGGGGCGCACTCGCCAAGCGCCAGCAGTATGAGATAGTAGTTACGTCTTGCCGCGCGGCGCTCAACGCCTCCAGATTGCACTCCACTCCTAATTTTCATCCGCGCCTCCTTGTGCAAGAGTTATAGACTAGCTGTAACGCGCCTCACGTGCTCGACAAGCGTTGCGGTATATCCCGCCTCGTTGTCATACCAGCCAAAGACCTTCACTAAATCACTATCTATCACGCGCGTAAGAGACAAGTCAACTATGGCCCCATACGGCTCCCCGATAATATCGGTTGAAACCAGCGGCTCTTCGGTTACGGCAAACGTCTTCGCCCAGCGTTCCTCTTTTGCGGCTTTCTTGAAAATTTCGTTCACTTCTTCAATCGTTGTCGGGCGTCCCACCAATGCCGTAATATCCGTCAAAGAACCTGTTATTACCGGAACGCGCATGGCAATTGCGCCGAACTTTCCCTCCAGATCCGGAATGGATTGGGTCACCGCCTCTGCCGCGCCCGTAGTCGAAGGCACGATGTTGACAGCGGCTGCGCGGCCGCGCCTCACGTCTTTGGCATCCGGCCCGTCCACCAGCTTTTGCGTCGCAGTATAGCCGTGCACCGTGGACATACCGGCTTTTTTGATTCCCAATGTTTCTTTCAAAATCTGCATCACCGGCGCGGTCGCGTTGGTTGTGCAGGAAGCGTTGCAGGTAATCGGCCCGGCGCCTTTAAAAAGATTATCATTAACTCCCACAAGCACCGTTGCAACGTCTCCAGTGGCAGGCGCTGTAATCACCACGCGCTTGGCTCCGGCGTCCAGATGCGCTTTGGCCTTGGCACCATCCGTGAAAAAGCCGGACGACTCGACAACCACGTCAATTTTTAAATCAGCCCAGGGAAGCTTCGCCGGATCTTTTTCCGCAAGCACCCTGATTTCCTTGCCGTCAACAATAAGCGCCTCATCTCCCACTTTTACATCTTTCTGATAACGACCGTAAACGCTGTCAAATTTTAAAAGATACGCGAGAGTTGCGGTGTCGGTTAAATCATTAACCGCGACGATATTAAAATCCGAATCGCCAAAAGCGGCTCGAAAAAAACTCCGCCCAATCCTGCCAAAACCATTGATAGCTATATTTGTCATAAGGTTATTTTGAAATTACAACCCAAACCCGCTCGCCCCGCACCTATGCAATCTCCAAAGCCGCAAATTAAGCAGGAGTAAGCCGAAGGCGATACCGCGGGTACTATTAAGGTAAGTCTCTTCGGCATCGGTGCGGGGTTGATTGCAATATTTGGCATAGTGTGATATTGGTATAATTCTAAGCTAAGAGTGCTTCTCCATCAAATCCAGCCGACAAGGAGGCGCTTATGCTACGAGATTTGGTTCTTGCCATACTGGAACAGATGCCCAGGAATCAGTTCATTTCCCTCCCCTCCATCCAACGCGAGTTGAACCGCACCCGGTCATGGATGCGACCCTCGTTCAAGGAGATCAATGAAGTCATCAGCGAGATCGGAGAATCCCGCGGTATCGCGCTTGAACCCTTCATGCTCGAAGGCGAGGAGTACATCGGCGGCGTAGCGTTGAAGGAGAAAATCTCCGAGATGCCGCTAGGCAGCCTCATGCTCTACGGCGTTGAGATCCCCGGAGCGATACCGATATCGCCATCCAGCCTGATTTCGGAACGATCAAGCCAGTTCAATTGGAGACGGGCGGTAAGCCGCATGGCAAACGGCATCCGCCATGCCTTCAAGCGATAACCCCGACATCTGTCAGAAGCAAGAGGTAGGAGTCCCCCGCGGGGCTCCTCTATTTTTTTAAACGGAAATTTCTTCAGCTGGACTGCGCCGATGCATCCCCAAAATATAGTTATACGCCGAAAGCGCGGCCTTGACCGCGTCCCCCACCGAGATGTTGTTCTGTTTGTAAATTTCGTCGGTGACGTCCCCTGCCGCATAAATCCCGGGCTTTGAGGTCGCGCCGGTCTTATGGTCAATCACCACCTCGTTGAACTGATTCAATTTAACCAATCCTCCCATGATCTCCGAGTTAGGCACCGCGCCGATCTCGACAAAAATGCCGTCAACCGCCAAGCTTCTAACTTCATTGGTATTTTTGTCTTTGTAGCGAAGCCCCGTGACAAATTGGTCTCCTAGAACTTCTTCCGGCAGAGCGCCATAAATTATTTCGACTTTGGCGTTGCCTTTAACTTCGTCCTGCGTGATTTGATCGCCTCTTAGGGTGTCGCCGCGAACTACCAGATAAATTTTTTCTGCGTACGAAGACAGATCTACCACCGATTCAAGCCCGGCGTTTCCTCCGCCCACAACCGCCACGGTTTTATCTTGAAACAGCGGCGCATCGCAAGTGGCGCAGAACACCACCCCCTTGCCCTCAAACTTTGCCTCTCCAGGAATCCCGAGTCTGCGGCGACGGCTGCCGGACGCCAAAACAACGGTTTTAGTCTCAAGCGTCTTGCCTTGATCGGTCTCGACCTGGAAACCGCCGGAAATTTCTGACACTTTGTTCGCAAGCTCTCCCGAAATAATTTCGATGCTTTTTTGCGCTCGAAGATGGCGCTCCAGCTTTTGCGCCAAATCGAACCCCGAAATTGATTCTTCGCCTATCCAATTTTCGATTGATGAAGAAACCGCAGATTGGCCGCCGAATTCTTTCGCAACTAAAACAGTTTTTAATTTTTTGCGCGCCGCGTACACCGCCGCGCCAATCGCCGCCGGTCCGCCTCCTACTATGACAACATCATGCATACGTCTACTATATCAAAAATTAACCAAAATTTCCTGGTCATCACGAAGTACATTCTTATAAATATCCACTGAACAATTCCATGGAATTGTTCAGTGCTCTATTTATCTTCGATCCAACGTCACTTAACCAATGCTGGAGAGTTACAGCACAATATTGAAGGCAAGACTCTATTTAATGCCGAGGAGGTCCGCGAGACGCCCCTTGTCGAAACCGACGACAATTTTACCCCCCACGTCTATCACGGGGACGCCGATCTGTCCCGATTTTTGAATCATTTCGGCCCTGGCCTTAGTATCGGACGCCACGTCAACTTCTTGATACTTAACCTCGTTCTCCTGAAAAAAGGCTTTGGCCATCTTGCAGTAGACGCATGGCGGCGTGGTGTATATTTTTACTTCGGGCATAGGGTAAAGAATTAATTATTTTTAGTGCCGATATTATTATAACAAACGCGTCAACCCCGTTAGAGGTTCGGCCAGGTCTTTTTTGGTGAAAGAATGTAAGGCGAAGCCGCTTTTGCTCTTATTCTAGAGGACTTAGAAAGATTATCTTAAAACCTCTAACGGGGTCAACCCCGTTAGCAAATTATCCGACAGGCCAGTCGGGGTCCCCAATCTATTCCTTGGCGGCATTTGCAAGCGCCTCTTCAATTGATACTTTGAAACTCTCATAAGGCACAGCGCCCGTAACCTTAACGCCGTTTATGAAGCTGGTGGGCGTTGCGTTTACGCCAAGCGCCCTCGCGTCAGCCAAGTCTTTCTCGACTTCGGCAGTGTACTTTCCGCCATCGAAACACTGATCAAATTTAGAACCCTCAAGCCCCACGGCTTTTGCAAATGACTTGAGATTTACTTTGGAAAAAGCTCCCTGATTTTCGCCATTTTGGCGCTCGAAAAGATAATTGTGGTACTCCCAGAATTTCCCTTGTTCATCGGCGCACTCGGCTGCCTCTGCCGCCCAAGTTGATTCATCGCCAAGAAATGCAAAGTCGCGATAGACAAATCTAACCTTGCCGGTCTTCACATATTCATCCAAGAGCCGCGGCTCCACATTTTTGTAGAACCGTCCGCAAAACGGGCACTGGAAGTCGCTAAACTCGACAACGGTCACGGGCGCCTCGGGATTTCCCAGAAAGGGGTCATCATCAGCTATATTTTCATTGGCGGTTTGATTATTGACGGCAGGCGCTGCCAAATCTCCAGCGCCTTTAGGCGGACGGCTGGTTCCTCCTCCAGAATAAATCACGGCAAGCGCCACAAGCGCCCCCGCCGCAATAATTGCACCCGGCACAAGCAAACTATTGCTGCTGGAATTTTCTTTAGCTCCTGATGCTTCAGTCTCCATAGTGTTTTGAACTCCATTATGCTACATGAAAGATCTAGCTCGCGCAAATCATCGACTTCTCGGGCCAATGAACTCAAACGAAAAAGCCCAGATGGGCTTTTTCGTTTGAGTTAGAACTCGCGGCGGGGTCCGCCGAAGTTGCGGCGCGGCCTGTCACCGCGTACTTCTCGGAAGCAGTCGATGCAGTAAACCGGCTTGCCCGGGGTCGGCTCGAACGGAACCGTTGTGTCCTTGCCGCACTTGGTGCAGGTCGCAGGAAACTTCGGCCGGTCGCCGAATCCGCCCTGGGGGCGGTTGAAACCGCCGCCATTTTGATTCATTTCGTCCACGTTGATACGGGCTTTAATTCTTTTCTCAAAGCCCTGTGGTTATTGTTTTCGAACCCACTCTTTGGGAGCCCGTATCAACAACTGCGAATTCAAATATGAATTTAAACTCCGTACGTTAATCGTTGTCTCTTATCTGAGCGTTCTTAAAGGGTAGCATATAGGGAGTTTCTGTCAACTCCGTTAGAAGTGAAAAATTATCAACAGCTTTCATGAGAATATAAAGCGAAAGCGGCTAACGCCTTATCGCTAGTTTTACACAAGTTAATCTTAAACTTCTAACGGGGTCAAGCTCTGCTAGAGGAAAAATCGATACAGGTCGCGATAGCTGATAACAAGAATCAGCGCCAGAAGCAAGACAAATCCGATTGCGTGCGCCGCCCGTTCGTAGCTGATGCGCACCGGCTTTCCGCGAATTTTCTCGATCCCCAAAAAAAGTAATCGTCCCCCATCGAGAGCCGGGAAGGGAATGATATTTAGAATCGCGAGGTTGATTGAGAGTATCGCCATGAACTGCAAAAAATATGAAAATCCCAAACGCTGGGCCTGCCCGGTAAGAACAAAGAGTCCGAGCGGCCCGGAGACGCCTTCAGGGATAGCTCCTTTGGTTACTACGCCTCGTGCGAGACCCCAAAATGCCTCACCGGTGGCGCGAACCGAAAACCAAAGGGTCTCTAGCCCTCTCCACGGCGCTAGATACCAAGGCGACTGCGCGATCCCAATATCGGCAAGCGCGATGCCTATCGGCCCCTGCCCCGCCGGCGGAGTGTCTCTGCTCTTGATAGTTACGGTCACCATTTTATCAGTCTTAACCGCAGCACTCTCTTTAACCTCGAGCTTCAATACTTCACCGCGGTGGCTATTCACAAATTCGATTAACTCTCTGCTGGTTTTGGGCTCAATGGACTTATATTCGGAAACCACGCGTTTAACCACGTTGCCAAATGCCAGCTTTGCTTCCGCCGCGGGACTGCCATCAGCAACGCTAATAATCGTGACTTGGGCGTCTGAAACTTCCGGATCGCCATCCGCGATAGAAGGAATACCGACTATATGCCCGAAGGAAAATAACACCCAAGCAAGCGCCACATTCATCAAAACCCCCGCGGCGATAACCAACACCCGATGCCAAATCGGATGCGAG
>Ga0209541_10008352_pt1 | contig 17083 bp, 17 predicted proteins | sample RifCSPlowO2_01_FD_184027 | JGI IMG/M metagenome (GOLD analysis project Ga0209541, IMG submission 184027) | Groundwater microbial communities from Rifle, Colorado - Rifle CSP2_plank lowO2_0.1 (SPAdes) (version 2) | ecosystem: Environmental > Aquatic > Deep subsurface > Groundwater | place...
CCTTCTCGATTTCCGGCTCCTCTACGATCGGCTCTTGCCGCTCCGCGAGCACCCGCTTCGCGATTTTCTTGTAGTCACCGAGTTCCACTGCGGGAAAGAGAATAAGGCGCGCCTTGTATTTCAATCCATCGCCGGTCTTCACTCCTTTTGGCGCGGCCTCAATAATTTCGATCTGCGGCGTATCAACGAAAGCCCACTCATGCTCCTCGCGAACCTCTGCAATGCTCTCCTTCACTGCTTCTTCTGTCGCCGCTTCAAACACTCTTTCTTGATGCACTGCCTGCCGCGCGAGCTCCTCGGGCGCCGTACCCGGCCGGAACCCTTTTATATGGACTTTCTCGAGCGCCTCGCGATAGGCCTGATCCCAGTGGCGCTGAAATTCCTCGCGGTCGAGCGATACCTCGAGCTCGACGACTGACCCGGGTAGTTTTTTGAAATTTGATTTCATACCTGTTTTCTTTTTATAGACACAAGAACCGAACGCGCACGTCCCTCGCTACCACTCGAACTCCCAGCGTGAGTTCTCGTTCGCGCCTCGGCCTCGCTCCTCCGACATAAGGTCGGAGATCATGCCCGCTCGGCCTTGGAGCGGCGCTCGAGACTTCCGCGTTCGGTTATTATCTATCGGTTATTATCTAATTGATGCGAAACGCTCATGCTCTTTTCTCCTGTGCCCTAATGTAACCCATATCGTGCCTTTTGGTAAAGTCTTTTTGATACGATCCGCCCATTCGATAAGGACGATGTTTTTGGGATCGCGGAGAATGTGTCTAAAGTTTAAAGTTTCCAGTTCGCGGGGAGAATGAATGCGATAGAGATCGACATGATACAAACGCGCAAACTTGTAACTTGTAACTTGTAACTTGTAACTGCGAAAAATGAGGAAGGTAGGGCTTACCATCCGCTGTTTCACGCCAAACGCTTTGCCGAACCCTTGGACAAACGTCGTCTTCCCTGCGCCAAGATCGCCGACAAGGCCAATCACAACCGCTCCTTTCCGGCGATTGGCATGCGTTAAAATGTTTGCCGCAAAACGCTTGGCAAACATTTTTGTTTCACGGGCGCTTCGTAATAAAATCTTTCTCTTCATAAAATAAAGAAGGTAGTCTCTAAAACTAATTGCCTTGCGGATAATCTCGAGTTTCTAGAGCAGCCGCGCATCCGGAACGTTGATTTTGAGATGCTCGTAGGCAAGATTGCTCGCGGTGCGGCCCGAGGGCGTTCTCTGGAGGAGGCCGAGGGACATCAAAAACGGCTCGTGGACTTCCTCAATATTGCCTTTGTCGTCGTTTAAGGCCGCGGCCAAGGTTGAGAGGCCGACCGGGCCGCCATGGAACTTTTCGATAATCGTCTGGAGGAGCCGGCGGTCGTAGGGTTCAAGGCCCAGCTCATCAATTTCCAAAAGCTCTAAGGTTTTTTGCGCGACCGCTTCGTCAACAACGCCCTTCCCGTGCACTTGCGCGTAGTCACGGACGCGCTTTAAGAGCCGATTTGCAACGCGGGGCGTGAATCGTGACGCTTTTGCAATCGCGGCAATCGCAATGGGTTCAATCTTCACGCTTAAAATCTCCGCAGAGCGCTTGATGATCTGCTCGATATCGGAAATTTCGTAATAATCGAGTTTAAAAGACGCTCCAAAGCGCGACCGCAAAGGCCCGGAGAGCAAGCTCGCGCGCGTTGTTGCGGCAATCAAGGTAAAGGCAGGAAGGTCGAGCGCAACGTTCCGCGCGCCAGGGCCTTTCCCAACCATCAGATTCAACTTCCGCGCTTCCATCGCCGGGTAGAGCACTTCCTCGATCATACGGTTCAGGCGGTGCGCCTCGTCAATAAAAAGAATGTCGCCCGCTTCGAGATTGGTGAGCACCGCCGCAAGATCACCAACGCGCTCAAGCGCAGGGCCGGAAGTCACTTTGAAATTGCAATTCAGCTCCTTTGCAACAAGATGGGCGAGGGTTGTTTTCCCTAATCCTGCCTGACCGTAAAAAAGGAGGTGATCGCATGCATCCCCGCGTTGTTTTGCGGCAGTTAACATCACATGGAGCTGGCGCTTCACTTTGTCCTGGCCGACGTATTCCTGCCAGTTTCCGGGACGAAGCAAGACATCAATCGCTCGTTCGTCGTTATTACTAGGAGAAGGGGCTGTCATAGTTATGGTGGTTGGCCCCGTTAGAGGTAAGCCGTCCTTAGGTGGCTGCCGCCCTCCGACCGCGAGCGGAGGGCGGACCTCTAACGGGGTTGACTTTTAACGATGCTTATGCTAATATATCTCTACGAGCACATTGACCTGGGGACTCGGAATTATTTCCAGCTTCGGATGGTTCGGTTCCGACTGAACCACTCCTCGAAATAATTTTAATTTTGTTTCGCCACGAAACATTTCGTCCCCAGATCAATGCGCTCTTCACTCTCATTCGCGGAGCCACGCTATGCGGCCCGTCGCTTCTTCGACCTCTGCAAACGTGGTCGTGCCGCTTATTACTTTCAAAATACCGTCCTCCTGCATCGTGACCATGCCGTGGCCTACGGCGTATGCCCGTATTGCAGATTCGGGTGCGCTCCGCGCAACGAGCGCTTCGAATTCGGGATCGCTCGATGCCGCTTCGTTTGAAGATGTTGTTCCTCCATACGAAGGATCATTGGTCAATAGTTCAAAAATAGCAATGCGCCCTTTGTAGCCGATACCGCTGCATGCCGCGCAGCCCTTCGGCTCGAATAATTCTCTGTGTTCGTAGAGCTCCTTGCGTACCCGCTTCGGGAGCCGCTCGATAAATTTTTGTATCCTCCCGTGCAGCTCCTCGTTTACGGTAGCAGGAACGCGGCACGACGCACAGAGGCGGCGCACGAGCCGCTGCCCGATGATGAGATTTAAGGCCGGCGCCACACTGACCGGCTTTGCGCCGAGATCAAGGAGACGGGGGATTGCCCCTGCCGCTTCGTTCGCATGGACCGTCGAAAACACGAGGTGACCGGTTAACGCCGCCTGGATAGCAATCTCCGCCGTATCGCGATCCCGCACCTCGCCGACCAAGATCGCGTCCGGATCCTGCCGCATGATCGAACGGAGCCCGTTTGCAAACGTGTAGCCGGCTTCCTCATCAACCTGCGTCTGCTCGATGCCGGAGAGATGATACTCGATCGGGTCTTCGATCGTGATAATTTTGATTTCCGTACTCTGCTTCGCCCGAAGGAATGCGTAGAGCGTTGATGTTTTCCCGGATCCGGTCGGCCCGGTATTCAAAATCATGCCGTGAGGGCGGGCAAGCTCCGCCTCGATAATGGCATGGTCATCATCGCGGAGCCCTAACTCTTTCAGGGTAAGATTGATGACGTCAGGATCGAGTACGCGCAAGACCACGATCTCGCCGAATTCCGAAGGGGCTACCGCCACGCGAATCTCAATTTCTTTTGTAGGGAGCCCGATGGTAAATCTCCCGTCCTGCGGGCGATCCGCAATGTTGATCTTAAGGTTTGAAAGAAGCTTAATCCTTGAAACGATGCTTGGATAGAAATCGCGGCTCACCGCGTCGGTTATGTCGTGGAGGATGCCGTCAATGCGGTAACGGATTTTCACGCTCCGCTCTCCCGGCTCGAAATGAATATCCGAAGCACGGTTTGCGAGTGCGCCCGAAAGCACGATCTCGAAAAATTCAGTCACAGATCCGTTCTTCCAATCAAACGAGGCGGAGGCCTGCGACGCATGAGAAAGCCCAAGGAGTTCGCTCGAAAGCTTTACGATGCGATCGCGTTCGATGTTTACACGGCTCGTGATCGGCGGCTTCTCTGGGGTAACGAACGTATAAAAACTCCAGAGGTGCTCGAGGCCGCGGAGCGAAATCGCAAACAATTTCACGGTTAAGCTCTGTGCTTCGAACTCATGGATGAGTTCCTTTACTTTCTCGTCATTTGGGTCATAGACAGCAAGCGCGATCGTTGGCTTTTTAAGCTCAAAACTCGCAGCTTTTGCGGCGCGCGCGCGCTCCTCGGGAATCAGTTGGAGTGCATCAACTTTTACCGGCGTGGTTCGGAGATCGAGGTATGGTATGCCTGAAGCGGTCGCTCTCCGCATTGCTTCACGCTCTTCCGCGGCTCCGCGGATCTTCAAAAGCTGTTCTTCAAGCTTGAGAGCCATAGAACCCATTTTAAAAACCCGCCCAAGTCGCGTTGCTCTCGGTTTTTGACGAGCGCAAGGCGCGACGAGGAGATCGGAGCCAAAGCTCCTTCGACGAGGAGCAACGCAGTCGATCGGCGAAAACCGACGCAACCCTTTGGGATATGACCAATTTCTGCATCTGCGGCGTCACTCCTCCGCGGCGTACCGCAGAGGGTACGCCTTTGTTGTCTTTCCTTGCATATGACGGAAATTGGCTCATATCGCGGCTGGGAGGGTTTTTGAAATGGGTTCTAGTCATTTTCATCCTAGCGCAAGAGGGTAGCGGGGACAAGTGCGTGTGTGCAGCCACGGCCTCAAAAGTTGACAAATCCATATATGAGGTGCTATAATATATATAGCTCCAAACCTCTGAACTTCTCCCTACTTTCTGGAACTTGAGGTACTGCATGAAATCGCTACTCTTTCTGAAAGCGTTGCTCCTCGCCTGCATTGCTCTTCTCCCCAGCTGCCGCATCCTCACGAACATCCCGGCCTTCTACGGGACGACCGTGCTCGTGAAAGGCGGCACTGATCTTAAGGGGAAGGTGGAAATCACAGGCACGAACCGCGATGGGGAAATGAAGCTTCCAATGAAAGGAAACTCTTTCCAACTCCCGCTCCAAAACTGGAATGGCTACGGGACGGTTTATGTCGCCATATCGGGCACGGTATGGACGGCAGAAGGTGATTACGTCGGGACTGCGAGTGTAACAATCCCTGTCGTCACGAACGCCTCTGTCCCGTACGTCATAACCTTCACCGATGAAGGAATCCTCCTTGAAGGGGGATACGGATACGGCAGCTCGAGGATCATCCCTTGGTATCGGGGTAAACCATGCTCATAGTTCGCCGTCGCAGGACTCAACTCCTGCGGCGGCATTTTTTTGTTAGCGCTTGAAATGATGGTGGTAGAGATTTACTCTTAGGAAAGAGTACATATGTCCGGCCACAGCCACTGGGCGCAAATCAAACATAAAAAGGGGTCAGTTGACGAGAAGAAGGGGAAGCTTTTTTCGAAGCTTTTGAATGCGGTTGCGGTTGCGGCGCGTGACAACCCGAATCCCGATTTTAACCCGCGGCTCCGCACGATGATTGAGAAGGCGCGTACCGCAAACGTGCCGCAAGAAAACATCGAACGAGCGATCAAGAAATCGAGTGAAACGAAAAACCTGGAAGAGATACTGATTGAGGCGTACGGTCCGGAGAAAGTTGCTTGTATCATCCACGGGATCACTGACAATAAAAACCGAACGCTCGCCGAGATCCGCGCCCTCCTTACCGAAGGCGGGGCAAAGATTGCCGATCCGGGGAGTGTGCTGTGGTCATTTACGAAAACCGATGAAGGCTGGAAACCAACGTTCTCCCAACCAATCTCGGAAGGAGGAAAAACGAAAATTCAATCGCTCATCTCCCTTCTCGAAGAACACCCTGACGTTGATTGGATAGTCACGAATGCACAATGATTCCTAATATCTAATTCCCATGCGCATCTTAGGCGTTGATCCCGGTACGGCGAGGATTGGTTACGGACTCCTTGAGGGACGAGCGAACCCGCGCCTTCTTACCTATGGTACGATTGAGGTCGTGGCGCGGGGGACGCAAGGGCTCCGCGAACTTTCGGAGAAATTTTCAGAACTCCTCGATCGTCACACTCCGGCGATAGCCGGTGTTGAAAAGATATTCTTCGCAAAGAACCAGAAAACTGCGATTCCTGTCGCGGAAGCGCGGGGGGTCATTCTCATCGAACTCTTGAGGCGCAATATTCCTGTTATCGAATGGCGCCCTGCGGAGGTAAAAATTGCAGTCACGAGCTACGGCCTTGCGGATAAAAAAGCGGTGGCGAAAATGGTGAGAAAGTTGCTTGGCGTCTCTGATCTCGGCCCTTACGATGACGCGACTGATGCGCTCGCTATCGCTCTTGCAACGGCTTTTCGGGATCCACGTCTTGATGATGGAAAAGATGGGGTTTGACAAACAAAAACTCGGGCATATAATAGGCGTCATATAATCTTTTTTAAAGGTCGTTACCGCGCAATACACTATGGTAGAAATAGTAAACTACCGTCGCTCCTACAACTTGTCGGACGATGAAGATGTCGACAATGGAATCAAGGAGGAAGACGAAACCGCTGACAACGAAGAAGATGAGGATGATGAAGAAACGGATGATGAAGTAAGCGAAGAAGAAACAGAGTAGGGGCGATCATTTGCGCCCCGGGGATCGCATAGGAAAAAACAGATTGATCCATTGATCCTCTGATCCTCGGAAAAACCCCCCACGGTGCGGGGGGTTTTTGATTTTTAACCAGGATACATCATAGGAGTGACGCGCAAGCACGGATTAAAGATATCATTGAAATAAGTTCACTCTTGCCGTACCTTAAAAGAGCACTCGCATGCGTAAAAGTATCAGAAACCGCTTCCATCTTAAAAAGATATTTCTTTCGGCGTGCCTCCTCGGATGCATCGCGTTTGTCGTCGCCGCATTTGGCATCCTCTATATTTGGAAAACAATTCCCCCTCCAACCCTCCTCGAAAACCGGGAGGTCGCGGAATCAACAAAAATCTACGACCGCACCGGCACGATACTCCTCTACGAGGTACACGGTGAGGAACGGCGGACGGTAATCCCTCTTGCCCAAATACCCAACGTAGTGAAAGACGCGACAATCGCCGCTGAAGACGCAAATTTTTATACCCATACGGCATTTGATTGGAAGTCTATTGTCCGCGCCATGCTCATCAATCTTGGGAGAGGAGAGATTGTCCAGGGCGGCTCGACGATCACCCAGCAGCTTGCAAAGAAGGCGTTCCTTTCTGATGAACGTACGATTATCCGCAAGCTCCGAGAGCTTATTATCGCTTTTCGCCTCGAACGACAATTCACAAAGGATCAAATCCTTGAAGCGTACTTAAATCAAATTCCGTACGGATCAAACGCATACGGCATCGAGGCTGCGAGCCAAACGTTCTTCGGGAAACCAACAACGGACCTCGATCTTTCGGAAGCTGCAACGTTGGCGGCTCTCCCAAAGGCCCCGACCTTCTACTCGCCGTTCGGACCGAATCGCAAGGCGCTCATCGCACGACGGGATTACATCCTCGATCAGATGGCGAGGGAGGGAATTATTTCGGAAGAAGAAAAAACGGCGATCGCCGACCCCCCGCCTTTTGCCAAACCATCAAGCGGTATCAGGGCTCCTCACTTCGTCATGGCGGTTTTGAATGAGCTGAATGAACGCTACGGGGAAGATTTTGTAAGAACAAGCGGTCTTATTGTTACCACGACGCTTGATTGGGAACTTCAAAAACTCGCTGAAGGAGCCGTTACGAAACAGGCGATAAAAAACGAGGAACTCTACCAAGGGACGAACGCGGCGCTGGTCGCCGAAGATCCGCGGACGGGAAAAATTCTCGCCCTTGTGGGATCAAGGGATTATTTCGATACCGAGAACGATGGAAATTTTAATGTCGCGACCCAAGGACTCCGCCAACCAGGGTCGGCGTTAAAGCCTTTTGTTTACGCTGCGGCATTTGAAAAAGGATACACCCCTGATACTGCGCTTTTCGATGTCGAGACCGAATTCGACACGACCGGCGACCCGGAAAAAAGCTACAAACCCCAGAACTACGACGGCAGATTCCGCGGCCCCCTCACGTTTCGGCGCGCCCTCGCGCAGTCGTTAAACGTCCCTTCGGTCAAGGTACTCTATTTAGTTGGTATGGATACGGCGCTCCAGACGCTCCGGGATTTTGGCCTCACTACGCTTACTGAACGGAACCGCTACGGCCTTTCTCTTATCTTGGGTGGCGGTGAGGTAAAACTTATTGATCTTGTGGACGCCTATGCGGCGCTTTCACAAGACGGTACCCGCCATGCCCAATCGCTTATTCTAAAGATAGAAACGAAAAACAAAATCCTAGAATCCTATCGGGACGAAACCAACTATGTTATGGATTCGCAATTCGCGCGGCTTGTAAACGACATCCTTTCCGATCAATCCTCGCGCGCGCCGATTTTCGGTACAAGCCTCACCCTCCCCGCGGTGCCCGATTATCAAGTAGCGGTAAAAACAGGAACGTCGAATGACTACCGAGACGCGTGGACGGTGGGCTACACGCCTTCTCTGGTTATCGGCGTGTGGGCTGGTAATAACGACAATACACCGATGACGAAGGCGGGCGGCAATCTCGCGGCGGCGCCTATTTGGCGCGAGGTAATGAGTGAAGTACTTGCGCAGCTTCCCCCTGAATCATTTACGAAACCCGATGATATTTTTGTCGAGAAACCGGTTTTAAAAGGTGAGTATACGGCAACCTACCAGCTCAATGGAGTGTCCTATCCGCAAATCCATGACATTCTTTTTTATGTTGGCCGCAGCGATCCTCAAGGGCCCGAACCTCTCCACCCAGAGGACGATTCACAATTCAAAAACTGGGAAGAGCCGGTCCTCGCGTGGATTGCCGCCAATATTCCGAATCCGCAGCTTATAAACCAGCCGATTCCGCTGGGGGCAACTTTAATTGGAACTCCCACGGTCAGTTTTACTCCGCCGCTTGTTGTGTCACTTGAAAAACCAAAAAACGGAGAATTTGTAGCAAACGCTATTACGGTTTATGCAAAAATTACCGCGGGTGCTCCGATAAATAAAATCGAACTGTACTGGAATGGGAAAATAGTTGATACGAAATCAGGAGATTTCGGGACCTTATTCGCCTATCACAGCGCGCTCAACCCAGGCATCATCGAATTACAGAATCTCTTCGCGCTCGTCGCGACTGATAGCTCGAATAACCAAACGCGCGAAGAAATCATCCTCTTTAAGCAGCCTTGATGGGCATGAGGATGTAGAAGTATGAATTGTCTTCTTGGGATTTTAGGACGGCGGGCTTACTATCACCGTTTACTCCAAAAATTATTGTCTCTCCGGAGAGTATCTTTAGTCCATCCATAAGATAACGCCAATTAAAACTAAGGTTATCAACATGCCCTCCCTTCGTTTTCACGGGCACTAAATAGTTGTTCTCGCCGAGGTATTGGTTGGAAGAAAAGACTTCCATTGTTTTTCCGTCGTCGCGAACCTTAAGTTTAATATCATTCACCTTTCCAGAAAAACTACTCACGAGGCGTACTGCGTTTATGAATGTCTCCCGCGGAACACTGAGTTCCGTTTCTATCGCTTTAGGAATAATTTGTTCATAGTCGGGATATTGGCCGTTGATGAGACGAGAAATAAGTTCCTCGTCTTCAGCGGCAAAAAGCACTTGGTGCTGATCAAAGTATAGTTTCATTGTTTGATCTTTCGGGAATGTTCTTGTAACTTCCTGAATGGTGCGGAGGGGGACGATCACTTTAAAACCGTTTTGGAATCCTGTTTTGAATTGGTTGGTGAAAATTGTTTTTTCCGCAAGGCGGAAGCTGTCGGTTGCGACAAGTTTTAAAATAGTCACTTGGAAATCAAAGAGTATCCCGGAGAGTTCTGGCCGGATTTCGGAAAACTGCGCAGCGCTCATAATACTTGTAAGCGCGTCTTTTAGTGCCGCTGATGAAATTTCTAGGCACCGAGAAGTATCTTCGATTTTAGGGATAATGGGAAATTCCTCTTCGTTTATTCCCTGGATCCTTGCTTGGTAATTATCGGTTTTCACTACAAGATTTCCGCTTATGGTCTCAATGCTTACCCGTTCTGCGTTGATGTTTGAAATAATGTTATGAAGAGGAATAAAAGGGATAGTAATGCCTCCTTCTTCGATAATTTTCCCGAAAATAAATTTACTAATGCCGATTTCAAGGTTTGTGGACGAAATTTTAATTTTCCCATTAACGGTTTTAAGAAGTATATTTTTTAGAATCGGAAGCGAATTATTTTCCGAAACAATCCGCTCCACTACGGAGAGCCCTTCTTTTAAGTTAGTTTTTAATATAATTAATTTCATACTAAGTTGTAGTAGGGAAATGATAAAATGTGGATGAGGGGTAAATTACTCTTGTATTTACTTTCTTTTTTACAATTTTTTATTGGTAGTAACGTGGGGATGAAGGATGGGGTGGTTGTGTACATAGTATAAGTTTTTCCTATAAAAAGAGTTTTTTCCTTTTTCTTTCCCCTTATACCCCACACTATTTCCACAACTTATTCATTCTTTACTAATTATTTCTTTGATAGTTAAAATCTTCTGGTTTAAATCTTGATTGCGATTTATTTCCTGGGAAATTTTTTCGTACGCGTAGATTGCGGTTGTATGGTCACGTTTCCCTAGTCGCTTCCCAATATAAGGGTATGAGAGCGATAACGTCTCACGGAGAAGGTACATCGCTACTTGCCGCGCTTCCGCAATTTCTTTTTTCCGCGACCGATTAACAAGATCAAATGGAGAAACGTCATAGAACTCCGCAACCACTTTAATAATTTGGTTTGGGGTCACGTTTTTTGTCGGATGTTGTACGGCTTCCGCAATGATTTGCTCAACAAGCTTCGCCGTCACCGCCTCACCACACTTCTTTTCATAAAAGAAAATCTTATTGAGAATTCCCTCAAGCTCTCGCACGCTTTTATGGATTTTACCGCCGATAAGGCCGATAATTTCATCAGGGAGCGCAATACCCCATTCTTGGCATTTTATTTTAATAATCGCGCACCGGAGTTCGTAGTCGGGGTAGCCTACATCCGCGATCATGCCGCCCTCGAAGCGGGAACGGAGCCGTTCTTCAAGGGTGGGGATAAATTTCGGCGCGCGGTCCGATGAAATTATAATCTGCTTATTATTTTCGTAGAGGGCGTTAAAAGTGTGGAAGAATTCTTCTTCGGTCGCGGTTTTTCCCGCGATGAATTGGATGTCATCGATAATTAAAACATCAATAAGCCGATACTTTTCTTTAATGGTTTCCATGCGACGATTCCGGATTGCCCAAATAACATCGTTCGTGAATTTCTCCGACGAAACATACTTGACCCGTACCTTGTTTTGGTACAAATTTTTTATTTCATTTCCTGTACCCTGGATAAGGTGGGTTTTTCCCACCCCGACGCCGCCGTAGAGAAAAAGGGGATTGTACTTACGTCCGATTTCGTGGATGATCGCTTGGGATGCCGCATAGGCGAGTTCGTTTGATTTTCCGACAACGAACGAACTTATGGTGTAGCGCGGATTTAAATTGGTGTCTGGATCAACTTTCAATTCATTGAAACTCAATTGGCCAGCGGTGCCCCCCTTAACTTCTTGGTCGATTACTTGCAGCGGAATGGGTTGGTGCCCCATCGCCACCACAAACTCAATTTTCTTCGTAGTTTCATCAAGGTTGCGGAGAGCGCCAAGGATGATTTTTGAATATTTATTTTCAATCCATTCTTTTGAGAAATTATTCGGGAGGCCGACGGTGGCCGTGCCGTTCTGTTTTTCAAGGAGACGGCTCTGTCTAAACCAGGTTACAAAATTAGGCCTCGAAATCTGAAGTTCTATTTCACCCAATGCAGACTTCCAAAGTTGTTCAAGGTCCATATCACTCTATTGTATTTCACGGAAGCGTTCCGTCAAAGGAGGAAAACGAATAACCTGTGGATTTTCTGTGGATAACACATATGAGGAGGTTGAGGGGTTGCTAAAACTATAGCAGGTCTTTATGATTGTTCCTATATGTCGCAAACCTATCAACCAAAGAAACGAAAACGCGCTCGTACTCACGGTTTTCGCCGGCGGATGAGAGGTCCTGGCGGGAGGAGGGTGGTTGCTCGGCGACGATCGAAGGGTCGGCAGCGACTAACGGTGTAGCATTTCCTTTCTTAAGCGTCGCGTTATGATTCCCAAACGGAATCGTCTACCAGTGCAGAGCATCCTCCCGCATCCCGTCCGTTCACTCCGCTTTCCATATTTCACGCTAAAGCTTTTTCCGCGCAAAAACGACGAACGCCGTATCGGGGTCGTGGTAGGGAAAAAGGTGTTTGCGAAGGCGACTGCCCGGAATAGTATGAGAAGATATCTCTATCATTTCCTTTTTAAAAAAATGAGCACTGCCACCCCTTACGATGTTCTCCTTATCGCACACGGAGGCGCGGCGCATACAGACCGAAACGAACTCTCTCGAGCGCTCGATACCGCCATCCGTGAAGCCGGACAACATCAGCCCTAATCATTATGGGTGCAATTTTTCACGAACTTATTTCTCGTCCTCTCTTTAACGCGCTCGTTCTTCTTTATCAAAGCGTGGCGTTTCACGATCTTGGGATCGCGATTATACTCCTTACCGTTGTCATTCGGTTCATCCTCTATCCGCTCTTCTATAAAAGTTTCCGGCAGCAGACGCTTATGCAGAAGATACAGCCGGAGATGAAAAGGATTCAAGATACGCACCGCGGCAATAAGGAACGCCAGGCGCAGGCGCTCATGGAGCTCTACCGTACGCACAAAGTAAATCCGTTTTCAGGGATTTTCACCCTCATCATCCAGCTTATCATCCTTATTCCCCTCTACCGCGTGTTTTTCAATGGGTTTTCCGCAGAGGCCCTTGTCGATCTCTACCCGTTTATCTCATCCCCGACTGACGTCAACACCTATTTTCTCGGCTTGATTAACCTTGCAGAGCCGAATATACTTATCGTTGGTCTTGCGGCAATAAGCCAGTATTTCCAAGCAAAATTGAGCCTGCCGAAGACAGCGCCGGGCGCGAAAGAAGGAGAGACGCCGACCGCCAAGCTTGGCCGCCAGATGGTTTACCTCGGGCCCATCCTCACCATTGTTATCTTCTACCGGTATCCGGCGGCAATCAGTCTTTACTGGCTTGCAACATCGCTCTTCTCAATCGTCCAGCAGATATTTATTAATCGTTCACTCAAAGAACATGGAGACGGAACAATTTCAAAACAAGGTACAGCGCCTTATTGAGCTTTCGGGATTTTCAGAACCCTCTTTTCATTTTGATCTCGAGAATCGGAAAGTTGAGATATTCGTAAATGAAGGAGAGTGGTTGAAGCCGTGGCTGCCTACGACCGTCGGTGATTTCGATTATGTCGTAAAGCTTATGGCGAGGAAGGCAAGCCTCGGAGATTTTTTTCTTGACATCAATAATTACCGCAAAGATCGCGAGCGGCTCATCACGGAGCTTGCAAAAGCCGCCGCGCGGAAAGCATCTATGGAAAAGCAAGAGGTGAAACTTCCGGCGATGAATGCTTACGAGCGCCGGCTCGTCCACGTTGAGCTTGCCGTGCACCCGGACGTAAAGACAGAGAGCGAAGGAGAAGGACGGAGCCGGTACGTGGTTGTAAAGCCGATTTCTTAGCTAGTTAACTGGTTACTTAGTTTTTAGTTGATTGGTGTTAGCCCGGTTTACTAATTAACCAATTAACTAACTAAGAAACTATTCTATTTCTAACGAATAGAGTTTTTTATCGTAGCGGTTTATGAAGAGAAGTTGATTCCCTTGGAGCGATGGTGATTCTATTTGGACAATTCCTCCATCCGTGAGTATCGGTTCTGTCCCTAAGAGCAGTTTTTTTGTCTCTCCTGTGGAGAGGTTCCACGCCACGACGTCTTCGGCAGCGTGGACTCTTCCGAGAAAGTAGTCATCGGGGAGAATACTGCCGCTCCGGAGGGATATTGGAACGCCGCAATATGCCATCTCTTTAGTGAGTGCGCATTTTTCAGGGAGCGTTGTGAAAGGCGCAATCCGTAGAATTTGGTTGTTAGGAGATATCGCCGCAAGAACGGCTTCTTTGGAATTACTTGTGAATTTAAGTCCGAATGAACCATCCGAAGCCCACCGTATGGAAAGACCGGATTCTTCGCGCACCAGGGGTTTCAATGTTTTTTTAACAATATCGAGAGACCACAGAGAAGAAGGAGCTTCAGCTGTCGGCTTTTCGGAAAGATAGATTTCTCCGGAGGTGACCCACGCGAGGATCGGATCCTCAACCGCGAGTTTTATCACTTCCGTTGTTTTTTTCGTAACCAGATCGAAGATGCGTATGCTTGTAATTGTTCCATTTCTTTCTGCATATACGATCCGTTCAAGCAACGGACTCCACGCAACCGCTTCAGTACCTTCGGGGAGCGGTATCCAGGTATGGTCATCCGCATTAAAAATTGAGAAAACTCCAACCCTACTTTCTCCGAAATGTACGACGGCAAACCGCCCGCTTGCGGATGGGAAGATAACTCGTGTGTCAAGAACGGGCACCCCTTCGATTTTCGCCGCTTCCCCATTCTCCGGTTTTCGATACATATCTCCGTTCTCTGTGATTTCGTAGCGAGTATGGGTACGCGTATCCTCCCAATAGCCGGCGAGCGCGCGGCCCGCAAGGAGTGTGGGTGATGCGGAGCCAATGCGCTCCACAGTAGTGACTTGGTTTTTTATAACTTCGTTACCTCGGTTTTTCAAAAAAAACCATGCTCCGGCCGCAAGCCCAGCGACGAGAATAATGGCAATAGTGATAGTGATGATCCGTTTCATGGTTTTTTAGTAGTTATAGAAGGTTGTTTTAGTTTGTTGATTATGGAATTTTCCGCCCACCATAGGTTTAACCCAGACTTTCAGCGGACGATCCTGAGTTGGTGGAGGGACGTTGAGGACCCTTGAATTATCAGTAGTACCTTGTGTAGTCGCAACCTTGGGTTCCTGGTCATCTACTTGATAGAAGACCATAAATCGGGTTACGCCCGTTGCATCCGCCGGCGGGTCCCATTCAACTTGAAGCATTCTATTCGGGCCAGCACTAAGCCGTATGTTTTGGGCGAGTTTCGGATCAGAAGCGTTCGGAGGTGGAGTGGTGGTGTCTGAAGGTGAGGGTTCTGGTACCGGAGCGAGCTCCGGCTCAATAAGGTCGGGGAGCGTCGGGTTGATGGTAAAAAGAATGAGTGTTGCGGCAAGAAGGAGGACAAGTCCCCAAATAGCTCCCTGGATCCGCTGTGTGGCTTCTTCTTTTGAGGTGACGGCTTCTGACATCGTGTACTGCACTGCACCAATGATAATCATCACCATCGCAAGGAGCGCGCCAAAGCCCAGCCCGAAGGTATAGAGCGTCCGGATATAGCTTGCAGGTCCCGTGATGGGCTCGGTCTGCCCCGGGAAGGGGACGATGAGGTCATATGCGGAAACTCGGGTGGCGAGAATAAAGCCGCCTATCACGAGAGTTAAGAGCGCCGCCGCTTGAAAACTCTTTTTCATGATTACTATCGAAGTTCGAGGTTCATAGCATCGCTTGCGACTTCAAGCTCGTGCGAAGGGTTTGTGACGGCAACCCGCAGATTGATCCGATTTCCTACAGTTGCTTTTGCAAGATCGAGGTTGAGAATATCAGGATTTTCGGTTTCCCCCGTTGGCTGGATACCGTTCGCGCTCCACGAAAACTGGAGATCTTTTACATCACTCGTGTTGAAAAAGTAGGGAAGAGCGCGAGCCACCAGTGTTTCGCGGAGCGGTATCGTGTTTCCAAAGAGAGACGGCATATCAATCACTACTACGGGAGCCGCAATTGGGATCAAGATTGTTTTCTCAATATTCGTGCTTTGGTAATCAAGGATAGCCGCTTTCACTCGTACGTTTCCCGTTGCGGTACGCGGCACCACAAAGGAAAAGCCTTTCAGCCCTTTTCCTGTGGCATACTGCCCTTCGTTCACGAACCAGCGGATTTCGTTCTTCGAGAGGTTGGCGAGCCTGCCTTGGGTTATAAGTTCAAGGGAAACGTCAATAGTACTCTCACGGCTGGGGAGTGTTTTGCCGCGGTATCCCAGAGGAACATAGGTCTGCGCGTTCCAAGTCATGAGAAATTCGGGCTGTTCTGCTCCCCGTATGTCACGGGGGCTTGCGGCGAGCAAGGCGAAGAACGCAAGGGCAAAGAGCGAAATACTCTTTACGGAGAGCGATCGGGGCCTCACTAGTCCTTTTTTCATACGTTATTATAATTGTACCTTCTCTGCGGTTACTTGAGAACTTTTCCGGCAATGCTACCGACTCCGGGAATTTTTCCTCCCGCGGCACCGGTTACGGCCGTCAATTTTGGATGGTTGTGGATGTAGGTCTCAATAATAAAAGCGGTGGTGAGTGTTGGAAGGATAGGGAGGATATTCGCGGCGTACTTTGTGATCTGCCGTGCCAGTCCTATTGCATCCTGATCTCCTTTTGCGCGGAGCCAGAGCGTTGTCGCAAAGCTTCCACCCGCTTGGAGGATCGGAGCAATCACAAGCCCTATTCCTAAAAAGTCGAGGAACGCGCAGACAACATCAATCGCAAAGAGAAAAAAGCCACCCAAAATAATTTCTCCCATACTGAATTTATTAAGTTCGTCCATAGATTTATCGTTCCGCGAGTATCTGTTCCGGCTTCGTGGTGATGATTTTGTCTTCCAGGTACGAGGCGATGATTTGGATAGCAACGCGGTTTAAGCCCGCGAAGAAAAGCCCTTGCCCTATTTCTGATTCAAGGAGCATATTTTTTTCGCCCTCGGTCAAATTGAACGTTTTCCCCAAAAGGTCAATCGTTGCCGGCGCCTGTTTCAAGAGGAGTTGGAGCGAGGAGTTCGTGATGATGGGGCGGCCGTACGGCGAGCGAAGGAAGTCCTCGACATCCTGGGTGATCGTGGTTACTCCCAAGAAGTACTTTCGTGCCCGCTTCACGAGCCCGAAGAGGAATGAGGCGCCGTCTTCATGCTTCATCATCCACCACGCCTCATCAATAATCATGACGCGTTGCTTCAAGTCGGCGCGCACGAGGTTCCAGATAAAATTCAGTACAATATACATCGCGATCGGCCGGAGTTCGTCTTCGAGATCGCGGATGGAGAACACGATGAGGCGGTTCTTCACATCCACATTCGTCGGATTGTCCATAAAGCCCGCATAGCTCCCTTTGGTGAATTTGTAGAGCCGTTCAGCTAACCCCCGTCCCCCTTCCATATTTTCAAGCACCGATTTCAAGTCATCGAGGAGTGGCGGCTTCGCTTT
>Ga0209541_10008354_pt1 | contig 17079 bp, 19 predicted proteins | sample RifCSPlowO2_01_FD_184027 | JGI IMG/M metagenome (GOLD analysis project Ga0209541, IMG submission 184027) | Groundwater microbial communities from Rifle, Colorado - Rifle CSP2_plank lowO2_0.1 (SPAdes) (version 2) | ecosystem: Environmental > Aquatic > Deep subsurface > Groundwater | place...
CAATAATTCAGACTCGCCTAACTTGGAAACTAATGATGGAGGTTTCACATTCATAACCGCAGGAAAAATCAAGAAAGGCGAAGAACTTACTGCAAGCTACGAGACATATGACTATAAGTATGCTCACTCGCATAAATAATTGAGCAATAGATGCTCGTTCGTAATAAGCAAAGCACAATTTTTATACTTAAATATTTGTGTGCTTTGCTATATAAGAAAGGATAAGTCAGTGGAGATATCCCCAAGTATGCAGTTTGTCTGATTCTGTGAACCATTTCAGGCCTATGTCGGTTCTGTAATACATATTCTGCAGGTTGATGTTCTTGAGTCTGGAATATACTATCTTTCTTGCTTCGTCTACTGTAGAGCCTGAGCCGGTTATTACCATGACATACCCTGTATTGCCAGCAACGCTCCATGTCCCATTGACATTTTTTATATCTCCAAGATGCACACCCTCACGGTTGTTTTTCTTGAAAAGTATAGACAGGTCTTTGTAGATGAAAACTTCTTTCTTGTCATAAAAAGGAAATGGCGGCACTGCAACAACTACTCCTATCTGGAACCCCCGAGAAACCTTAAGCTCGTTGTTATCTTTTCTTGCCAGATTGTAAAGAAACTCCCCCCATGGCGTAATTACACCTTCCATCTGTACGCTTATAGTTGGATAGCCGAATCTTGAGGTTATCTCGAGAGGGTAGACTCCTTTTGCATTAGCAATGCAGTTTATATCTATGTATCCCTGCTAGCCGGAATTCTTTAACTTATCCTTAAGCTTTAGAAGTGTGGTCTGGAATATATCATTCGATGGAGACCAGAACATCAATGTGCCCATTTCTCCAGTGTAAGGTCCAATGTCCCCAGGAAACAATCTTTTATGCTCAAAATTTATATTAATGGGATAGATAAAATCATCACCGTTGAAAAATGCGCCAACTGCAACCTCAACACCCACAGCCATTTTCTGAAGCTGGAACTTATTGATCTTCTTAGCCCAGAGAATTTTATTCTGTTCCAACACCTCGATTATATCCTTGCCATCTTCTTCCTGCCCCATGAATAATATGCCTTTGTCGTCGCTTGATATCGTGCCCGATGGTTTAAAAACATACCTCCCCGGATTTGATTTTATGAAGCTTATTGCAGTATCAAAGTCAGTGAAGTTCCAATTAGGTAACACAATCATGCCAGCGTTTTTCATTTCTTCTTGTCCAAACTGCCTGTCTTCTTCGAGTTTATCTGTATATTCCGATCCTCCAACCACTAGTTTGTCTGTCTTCCTCAGAGAATCAGCTATCTTGCCAAAACCAACGTCATCCAAGACAACAACATCTGCCCAATCTACAAATTCCTCCCATTTATTCACTTTTTCTAAAAATCCATCATAAACATCTTTATCAGACTCTGATGCTATGAATATCTTCACTTCGTTGCCTTCCTTCTGCACCTGCCATGCAAGATCTCCACTGAGGCTTTCAAAAGAGACAAATAAAAATTTCTTAGATAATTCAGGCAATTTCTGTTTATTACCATTACTATTTGCAGTTTTATTGAAATTGTTCATTATTAAAAACTAAGTGTCAAAAACCACCGTCGTGTGCGATCACATTTGACTTACGTCCATCAGTCACAGACTAATGGTATACTTTTGACATATAAATGTTATTACTTCAATTTTCATTCGTTGTATTAATAACTTTCTACTTCCACCTTCCCTAACGAATCCTAGCCCGCTTCGCAGAATTTATTATAGAGAACTTTGAATAATTCATTATTTTGACATTTTTCATTCAAAATTCTCTATAGCGAGAACTCAACTCTGCGGACGCAGTTTTCCCACACTTTGTATGGAAAAAGATTTTAACAAGGGTCCTATAAGTTGAATGCAATTCGAAAACTGGTCAAGACGAAAAGTTAATATATGGGCGTATTCAAATTCATACAATATACAATGCCACAAAATATCATCAAACGCTGGTTCTTAGATAATAAGTTAGGATTAATTGTGGGTTTTATTTTTGGAGCATTTATTGCCCCATTCTTTGCAGTTTTTGGTCTTGTAATTTCATTCTTTGAATATTTACGGCCTCTGCTTATTGGACCCATGGACATTATTGGTAATTTAATTCCTAATGTCCAGACTGCACCTAATACTTTCTATGTTCCCGTATATAAATGGATTTTGACTCTAGGATTTAATGGTATTTTTTATGCCATCGTTGGTGGAACCATTCAAAATATTATACGACTAATAAAAACAAAACATTAATCTTGACCAGTTTTCAAACTTTTCGTACAAATCCTTTACCCCTTGATCTTTATCTTAGCCATCACCTGCTCGTGCATTCTTCTCACAAACTCAGCCCTGTCCTCAATCTTCATGAGGTCTGTAAATCCCTGAAGTATCAAATTGAATGCAAAAGGCGAAGGCAAATTTGTCCTTATTTCATCAACCAGAATTTTTTTCTGCTCAATGCCCTCAATCACTTTAGAAGCGTTTTCAATGTCCATCAAATCCTCTAAAACTTCCCTTCTTGCTTCTTTCAGGATGCAGAAATCTGGATTTATCCTTTTCACGGCATTCAGCAAAATCATTGACGAAACCTGCTGCCTTCCAACCCTCTTCTGGTGCCCCATGTAGCTCCTCAGAATCATCATAGCCCTTGTTGCACAGTGCCTGAACCTTCTTTTAAGGACCTCTGTGCGCTCGATTGCCATCTCCAGAATCTTCCTCATCTCTTTTGACTTCACAAGATTGAACGCCTGCATCACATTAATCCCCTTTTCAGACGCAACGTAAAAGCCGTTGTCATTAATGCCAATCTCAACATCTCTATGCTGGGTTCTTCCAATGGCAAAAGCAACTGCCCTTGACAGGCAGTCATTCACCCTTCTTCCGTAAAGCGCATGAAACACCGCATACCTTCTCTTTGACTTGTCATCGCTGTAATGCTCGACTATAATTCTTGAATGGGAAGGGATCTGCGCATAGCTAAACTGCTCGTAGAAGTACTCGTAAACGGATTCTGCGGAATTTTTGTCAACATACAAATATGAGTTTATAAAATCCAGAATATCCTGCCTTGGCTTATTCGAGCAGAACTTCTCGTTCATCAGCTTCCTGAACCTTCCAATTTCCAATGCCAAGTCAAAGCTCAATGGCAGCATCTCTGAAAACCAGCTTGGAATTGTAGGCGGCCTGTAAACAGACGCATTAACATAGGCAACCATTCCTTTTGCATGCATGAACTCGTACCTTTCGCCTCCAAGAACAAAAACATCATTTTTCCTCAGCCTTTCAAGGAATGCCTCGTCAATATGCCCTATAACCTGCTCGCCGACTTTTACTGTTATGAATGACTCTTCAGGAATCGTGCCAATGTTTGTCATGTAGATTACTCTTGACATCTTGCCTTTTCTTCCGATTTCCTGGGTTTCCTCGTCGTACCATATCTTTGCATAAATATGCCTGTCCTCAAGCGAGATGTATTTTCCTGAAAGGTATTCAAGGACTTCATTGAAGTCTTTCCACTCCAAATCATTGTAGCAGTAGCTTTGCTTTATTAAATTAAACAAATCCTTAGCTTTCCATCTTTGCTCAAGGCTCATTCCATGGATTTGCTGCGCAAGAACATCAAGGCAGTTTTTTGGTATGTGGATTTTGTCAATCTTTTTCTCAATTGCGGACTTGAGCAAAACAGCGCACTCAACCAAATCGTCCCTGTCAAGCACGATTATTCTTGCCTTTACAGTGTCGTGCAGCCTGTGCCCTGAGCGCCCTGCGCGCTGCAAAAACCTTGCAACTGATTTTGGCGAGCCTAAGCAAATCACTAAGTCAATATACCCTATGTCTATTCCCAGCTCAAGCGATGTGCTTGACACAATGACCTTCAATTCGCCTTTTCTCAGCCTGTTTTCAATATTGTGCCTTAATGTTTTTGACAATGAGCCGTGATGGGCTCCTATGTTTTCAGTGTATTTTTTCGGGAATTTTTCCTTGAGGTAATGCACTACCCTTTCTGTCGCGCTTCTTGTATTTGTAAAAATCAAAGTTGTCCTGTGGCTCTGGACTAAGTCATCAATCAGGCTGTACATTGAACTGTGCATTATTAAGTGCTCCATGCCGACCAAGTCAGGAACTGGAGATAGGACTTTTAAGTCCATGCTTTTGATGAACTGCACGTCTACGATCTTGCAGTTTCTTAGCTTGCCTTTTTCATATCCTGCAAGAAATCTTGCAATCTCCTCCAATGGAGCGATTGTCGCGCTCAGCCCGATTCTTGTCATTGCAGGCGAAATCATGTTCAGCCTTTCCATTGACAATGACAAATGCACCCCCCTCTTGTTTTCCGCCAGCGCATGCACCTCGTCAACAATGAGCCATTCGATATTCTTCAATAGTTCGCGGAATTTTATCGATGACAGCATTATCGCAAGGCTTTCGGGAGTTGTTATTAGAATATGCGGGGGATGCTTCAGCATCTTTGCCTTTTCTGATGCTAAAGTGTCTCCTGTCCTGACTGCAGCCCTTATGTTTAATTTTTTGCCTGCAATCTTTTCCATTTCCTTCAGCGGCTCAACAAGGTTAACGTGAATGTCGTTGCTTAACGCTTTCAATGGCGAAACATAAACGCAATAAACACGATTTTCAAGAATTCCCTTTTCGCTGGAATCAATGAGCTCGTTTAAGATTGAGAGGAAAGCGGTCAATGTTTTTGTCGCTCCGGTTGGCGCGCTCACTAAAATGTTGTTTCTTGAGTGGATTTCCATGACACCGAATAACTGCGGCAGGGAGAATTCTTTGAACCTTGTGAAGAACCACTTGTCTATGATGGAATTCAAAATATGCTTGATTTGCTCGGGCTTGTACGGCTTTTCTAAATGCTCAATCATTTCAATCTCGTCGACATATATTTTTATTCTATATGGAAAATAAATATGCATACTTTAATTGTTATTATATAATAATGCACGGAAATTTATAAGAGTTGCGGTTGGCAGAATTTCAAAAAGATACATTTTTAAACAACCTTGCATCCCAATTCTCTGCGCTAACACGAGTTAGCCAATCTAGCACCGCAAGGTGCGCAAGAAAAATACAATAATTAAAATTAACAAAAATTAAATCAAAAATCACGTCGCTTCCCGCTATCTGCACACATGATGCGGGAACCCAGCTCAGGAAAGTATCGCTGGCTTTCCAAATGCATAGGCACGGAGGGGGAGCAGGAAATGATTTATTGCTCCACAGCATAATGCCGACGTGCCAAAATATTGTGAGCGAAGCGAACGGATTAAAAAATTAAAAAAAATATTCAAATAAAAATAAATCATATAAGACACCAAAATCAAAAATGACAACAATGTATGATGCGGATTCGCAGGAGCTTATAACAAAGGCAGCCGAGGAGCTGAAGAAAATTCCCGAGATAAAGCCCCCTGAATGGGCGCCGTTTGTAAAAACAGGAATGCACAAGGAAAGGCCTCCTGTGAAAGATGACTGGTGGTATTCAAGGACCGCTTCTGTCTTAAGGGCAGTTTACCGCTTGGGCCCTGTCGGCGTTTCTAAATTAAGGGCAAAGTACGGCGGCAAAAAAAACAGGGGGCACAAAAAAGAGCATTTTTACAAGGGCTCGGGAAACATCCTGAGAAAGGCATTGCAGCAGCTTGAGAAAGCGGGCTTTGTGAAGTTTGCTGAGAAAGGCGTCCATAAAGGGCGCATTGTAACCCCAAAAGGAAAGTCGTTTTTGGACAGGATTGCATCTCAAATTCAGGGCACAAATCCGAAGCAGGAACCAAAGGCTTTGGAAAAAGCCGAGATAAAGCACGAAGTTGCTGAAATAAAGCCGGAGCAGAAGGCAGTGAAAAAAGCCGAGGAAAAGCAGCAGTAAATCAAATGCCGGGTTTAGACGACATAAGGAAGAGGAAGCTTGAGGAGCTGATGCAGCTGCAGCAGGGAAAGTCACAGCAGCAGGCTGACGAGCAGGCCCAGATACAGCAGCAGATTGAGCACATTGAGAATATTGTAAGGCAGTTCCTGACAAAGGAGGCGTTGGCAAGGTACGGAGGCCTTAAAACAGCGCACAGGGAAAAGGCACTGCAGCTGCTGTTGGTCTTGTTCCAGACAATACAAAAAGGGCAGGTTCACGGCAAAATTGAAGATTCGCTGCTTAAAAAAATACTTGAGCAATTAACGCCAAAAAAGAAGGAAATCAGGATAAAGAGAGTTTAAAACAAAATTAACACAATAAAAATAAATTCAATAACTAAACTAAAATCAAATAATATCACGAGAGTGACTTTGTGCTGCAAAGTGATTAAAGTAATCCGCTTGTAAATACATTTGCGCCGAGGGGGAGCACAAGACAATCAACTTCCACAGCAGACTGCCGAGGCGCCAAATTATTGTCGCCGCAGGCGACGGATTGAAAAAATTAAAAGAAATAAAAATCAAAATTTATTTTGTTGAAAATGGCACGATACAAGCATCCAAGCAGGAAGAAAAGGCTGGCAAAGTTCAGGAAGCAGACAAGATGGGCTCCTTTCTGGACAGTGCCGAAGATATATGGCAAGACAAGAAGAGTCCACCCAGGCAGGCACACGAAGCTGAAGAGGCACTGGAGAAGAAAGAAGAACAAGGCGTAAAGCTAAAAATGTTCGCTCAAATATCAGGATCAAAACCTGTTGGACAGGAAAGAAAAACGGAGCCCTTTTTTTATAATGAAAAAGAAATCGGGCTGCTAACAAGACTTTATGATAATGGCGTACTATGGAAAGCCATTCTTACAGCATATGAAAGACACGGGCAGGCTGAAGAAGGGCTCAAAATTGCAGTGAGGAATAGCATGATAAAACCGGGCTCTACAGGAATTGAAATAGGGTACAGGGTATAAAATGGCCAAGAAAGAAGAATCTTCAAAAGTTGTTTTGGAAAGGACTTATGTAATTCCGCTTAGAAGGGAGACTTTGAAAGTTCCGCCGTTCAAAAAGGCAAACAAGGCGGCAAAGGCAGTAAGGGAATTCATCTCAAAGCACATGAAATCGGAAAATGTTGCCATTGGCAGATACCTCAACCTGTACATATGGAGGCACGGCGCGAAGAACCCGCCCCATAAGGTAAAGGTCAATACAGCCAAAGACGACAAGGGCAAGGTTTTTGTCGAGCTTTTCGGCGCTCCTAGAGAAATAAAAGCAGAAGAGAAGAAAAAAGGGGCAAAGAAAGAAGAAAAAATAATCAAGGAAGCAGAATTCGCAGAGAAGCCTGGGGAAAAGCTTGAGAAAGAAATAGAGGAAACAAAGGAGGAAAAGGCAGAGGAAGCAAAGAAGATTGAGAAAGAGGAAATAAAAGAGCTGCAGAAAGAGCATCCGAAGCATCATGCCCCGAAAGCGCCTCCGAAGCCAAAGCTGCAGGAAGCACATCCGACAGCGCCGAAGAGCGTTTGAATATCCCTTTTAGTGTTACTACCATTAGATTTAGACAAAACGAAAGATTTATAAAGCACTTATGTTTCTTATAGAGGGAGAACATGTACAACCAAACAACTGCTGATTTTTACCACCATCTTGACAGATTAAAGCCTCAAGATAGGACAAGATTTCTTCATGGCGTTTATAAACAATTAGCTGTTAGCAATAAAGGGCACCAAGCTAATGGTGAATTCAGGCGAGGCTTAGAAAATATAAGTTCTGACGAGATTGGATGGGGAATCACCAGCAAAGAAGAATCTTTGTTCCATGTCGTTCATGCTTTGAATCAGCATGGGCTCAATAATCATGCAAAAAGATTAATGAAGCAATATGGTTTAGACGAGCAAAGATATGAGGGATTTAAGGGGGCTTATGAAAGATTTAGGCATACATTATCCGAACTTAAAAAAATTAACCCAGAATTGAAGAAAGGCATTGAGTTATTTGTGGATACTTATGATGAAGGTGTTAAGATAGATGCTGGGGGTTACCCAGACAATATCCATGTAGGAAACCCGTTTAGCGCAAACATATCCTTTGACAAAGGTAGTGAAGGAAGCAAGGAAAAAAGATTTGAAATTTATCCGCTTTTTAATGGTAAGAGATTAGATCAACTTTTTGGAAAAGGCCACGACTCTGTAGTGGATTTAAGGCTTGAAGGGGCATTGTCGTTAGCAATGGCTGCTGTTAAAAAAGATCCAGTTGAGTTTAGGAAAGCCTACGAAATGGGTTTAAGAGAAAGAAGCAACTATCTAGGCTTATAAATTAAATAACTTTATTAAACCATAAATTTTTCTTTTTCTTCATGCAAAATAAACTCCCATTCGAGAAAATCGAAAGAAAAATACTAATTAGAAAAGAGGCAGAAACAAATTCAAATTTAGGCTGCCCTCCGGAAGAAAGAAAAACAGAAGAAATAATAAACTACGGCATTGTCAACATAGACAAGCCCAAAGGGCCCACATCGCATCAAGTATCCGACTACGTGCAGAAAATTCTTCATATAGGCAAAAGCGGGCATTCGGGCACTTTAGACCCAGCTGTTACAGGGGTTCTTCCGGTAGCCTTAGGCAGGGCCACTAAGATTGTGCAGGGATTGCTGACCGCAGGCAAGGAATATGTTGCAATAATGCATCTGCATAAAGAAGTTGATGAAAACATATTAAGGGAAATAATAAGCAGGAATTTCATTGGAAAAATACAGCAGATGCCGCCGTTAAAAAGCTCTGTAAAAAGGCAGCTCAGGACAAGAGAAGTTTATTATTTTGATATTCTGGAAATTGACGGAAAGGATGTATTGTTTAAAGTCGGGACTGAGGCTGGAACTTACATAAGAAAATTGATTCACGACATCGGGCAAAAATTAAAAACAGGAGCACACATGGCAGAGCTTAGAAGGACAAAAGTGGCTTCTTTTGACGAATCAACATTGTTTACTTTGCACGAACTGACAGACGCTTATTATTTATGGAAAGAGGAAAACAACGACAAGTTCATCAGAAAAGCCATACAGCCTGTTGAAAATGGGGCGAAGCACCTACCTAAAATCTGGATTTTTGACACAACTGTTGAAAGCCTTTGCCATGGTGTTGACCTGAAAGTTCCCGGGATAAGCAAAGTTAATGGAAATATCAGCAAAGAAAGCATTGTTGCAATCATGACATTAAAAGATGAATTGGTTGCATTGGGAACTGCAAAAATGGGCTCAAACGAAATGCTTGGAGAAAAGGGGATTGCGGTGCAGACTGACAAGGTTTTCATGCAGCCGGGGGTTTATGGCGGAAAGGTTGGTGGCATCCATTGAAACACCCCATTAGATTACTTTTAAGTAGTTACTCCAGAAAATTTTATAAATAGCCTGTTTTTCCGGATTTCATGCTTAACAGAAGACAACTTCTTTCACTTGCAATTGCCGGCACTGCAGTTTTTCCTGCTTATAGATACTTAAACAACCATGAGATGATAGAACCGCCTGAACTGACGGGGAAAATTCTCGTGGATTTGCACGCCCATCCTAGCAAAAATAACAGCGAAAGGGATATTGCCTCATTATTGAGTTCAGGAGTTACAGGGCTTGCTGCAAGACACCGCGGGAAGTACATATTAACCTATGAAGATGCTCTAAATTTACCGGGCGTTAAGGAGATAGACAAAGGTCTATTCGCTTCCCTGACTAAAAACAGAAGCACAGGATATTTTGCCAAAGTCCAGGAAGTGGATTCTGACCACCATATTTTAGCAATCGGGTGCAGGAAAACGCTGCCTGATTATCCGGATGCAAGGCAGACAATTGACGAAATCCACAAACAGGGGGGATTCGCAATTTTGCCGCATCCCCATCTTATTTTTCCTTACCCGGTATTGTACCCCGTGGTAGTAAGAGAACATCAGGAAGAATATATAAAGGAACTTTGCGGGATGGTTGACGAGGTTGAGTTATTTAACGCAAAGGCTGTTGAAGTAGTGCCTTGGCTTGTTGATTTAAGGATTTCCAACGAAAGAACAAAAAAATTGATTGGACTGCTGCGTCAACAAGGGCAAACTCATACAGGAATTGCTGCTTCAGATGCAGTTCATAATCTAAGCCAAGTGAGAAAATCCGGAATTTATGTTCCAAAAGAAGGCTTATGCATTGATGCGTTAATGAGCCATATAAGAGAAAAAAGGTTTGAGAGATTTGAACAGTACTTAAGCTGGACAAGTGTTGCACATGGAACTTTATCATCTTACGTCAATCGTTAACTTTAAATATTTGCTTGCACATCTATGGAATCATGAAATCAGCTTTGGAGTGCCAGTTGTGCGGAGCAGAAGGTGATGGGAGTGATAATTATTGTTCAGAGTGCGGCGAGACGCTGAAAAAGAGTGACAAAAAGTAAATAGCTAGTTCTTTGAGATTAAAATGGCAGAAGACACAGTAAAAAAGAGCTTGAGGTATTCTTTATATGACGGCGCATCCTTTGCAGTAATGGATGGCGTTACCGCTTCTTTTATCACGCCTTTTGCAGTTGCACTGAATGCCTCTGTAAGCATGATTGCCGCCCTGACTTATGTGCCCCAGCTTTTTGGGGCTTTCATACAGCTTTTTGCGGCAAAGCTTGTTGAAATCTTAAAAGACAGGAGGAAGATACTTGTTGTCAGCTCTTTCGTGCATGCTGTGATGTGGATTCCATTGCTGCTTATACCTTACGCTACTCCAAACCAGAAATACCTGCTTGTAGTTTATATTGCGCTGCAGACAATGCTTGTCCAATTAATGCAGCCTGTTGGCAATTCTTTGATTGGGGACATAGTGCCAAAGTATGAAAGAGGCAGGTTTTTCGGGCTTCGCAACAAGGTTGTAGGCGCGATGTCATTTGCCTCTGCCTTAATTGCTGGATTGATGCTGAATTACCTCTCGCCAAAGCACCCATTTCTTGGCTTCACAATCCTCTTTTTGGTTGCTTTCGTAGGAAGGGCGCTTTCAGGGGTTTTCAAGGCTATGATGATAAACCCAGAGCCTGACCTGGCGCACGAAAGCAAGTTTTCTATTTTTGATTTTGTAAAGCGAATGGAAAAGACGAATTACGGGCATTTTGTGATTTATGTTGCCATGTTTAAGTTCGCAACAAGCATAGCATCGCCTTTTTTTGCAGTTTACATGCTCAAGGACCTTGGGTTTACGTACCTGCAGTTTACGGCAATGATTGCCGCAGAGCTTGCCGCCAGCTTTATAGCAATGGGCATTTGGGGCAGGGCAATAGACTCAAGAGGCACAAAATTTGTCCTGTACATCGGAGGGATGCTGGCAGCGCTTGTGCCGTTAATGTGGCTTTTCTCGCATAACTTTTATTACCTGATTCTTGTCGAGATGTTCTCAGGCATTTCGTGGGCGGCTTTCAACTTAAGCTCTTCAAACTTCATGTTTGATGCTGTGCAGCCCGAAAACCGGGTTAGGTGCATAGCCTACTACAAGTTCTTTGAGAGCATTGCCATATTTGCAGGCGCCCTGTTTGGGGGCTTTTTGATAAGTGTGCTGCCTGTATGGATCTTCATTTCAAGCATTTCATTTGCATTTTTGATTTCTGGGATTTTGAGGCTGATTGCTTCATTGATTTTATTGCCAACCCTGAAGGAAGCAAGGCTTATCGAGCTGGGAATAGGGCATACTTTTTTCAAGAGGTACATGACAATACGCCCGAGCGAGGGCTTGGTTTTTGAGGTAATTGGAAAATACCACAAGCCGACTGAAGAAAAACATTTTGAGAAAAAGCTGTCCAAAGCCGAGCAAAAGCCTATTCCGAAAAAAGACGAGAGAGCCTACACAAAAAAACTGATGAAGTTCATCGGCAAGGACACTTTCGCAAAAAAAGAGCAGCACGACATCGGCAATATGCAAGATATTGAGCACATTACTGAAGAAATTGAGAAGGGGAAAAGGAAGTGAATAAATCACAATAAAAAATAAAATAATTAAACCCCGTCGCTTCCCAGCATCTGCAAGCAATAATGGGAGCCCAGCTCAGGACTATATCGCTGGCAGAATCAATGTATCTGCGCCGAGGGGGAGCACAGGAAAAACAGCCTCCGTGGCATAATGCCGAGGCGCACAAGATAATGCCGAAGGCAGATTTCAATAAACTAAAAAACAGGATATTACAATACCCAAAACCGCAAGATTTTTATAATTCTTAATCAAGGAAGCAAATTAGATGCAAAATGGTGCTAACATCTTTATACACATGCACAAGGTGCAGAAGGGAGTTTAACTTTGACAATATAAGGTACGACTCAGACAACAAGCTAATCTGCACAGAGTGCCTCGAGAAGCAGCAGAAGATAGAGAAGAAGGAAAAATTAAGCTTGGAAAAAGCTGATGAAGGCGAAGCCATCAATTTCATCTGCGCTGACTGCAGGTTCAAGTTCTCTGTCAAAAAGGGCTCGCCAAAAGCAATAAAATGCCCCTACTGCGGGAAAAGAAGGATGATGCTCGTTAAGAAGTACAAGGACGAGAATGACCTGATAAAGGACGCTTCTGACCCGAGGTTTGATTATTGAAACAAAAATTATAAATAGGACATAATTAATGCATCGTTATGAAATACAGAATTATATTGGAACAGGATGAAGATGGGATGTTCGTAGCAGAATGCCCTTCATTACCGGGTTGTGTGTCCCAAGGAAAGAGCAGAAAAGAAGCTTTAAAGAATATTCAGGACGCTATTAAGGGATACTTGGAAAGCCTCAAGAAGCACAATGAGCCAATTCCACCTTCTATCGAAGAAGAAATGGTAGAAGTAGATGCAAATTTAAAAGAATCTAATTAAATTTTGTAACATTTAATCATATAATTTCTTTCCACCTTCTGGTGATGGGAAAGTCGTATCACCTGCAAATGCCCATAAAGGAGCTTTGCTCATTATTTTTCCATTTCTTTCTCCAAAAAATTGGTGGTTACAATCAGGAATTACTTCAAGTTTCCTAACTTTTGCAGCAGTAGCAAGGTCATAAAATGTTTTACCTGCTTCTGTGCCTACAACTTCATCTCTATCACCAATTGCGATATAGACTTCTCCTGTAAATCTTCCTAATCCTCTTTCTACTGCTGCTTGTCCTACATCTCCAGAAGGAGCCATTAATAATATTTTTTCAACTGCAGAATAATCACTTGCAACAGCAGCAATTGTACTTGCACCTGCTGAAAATCCCATTAAATAAAGTGTTGGATTCTTTTTTCCACTTAAGTCTACTCCATTTGCAAGACAATAATCAAGTACAAATTTAAAATTGTCTATCATTCCCTTTGGATAAGGTAATTCATCATAGACGGGGTTTCCCATTCTAACAACGGTTCCAATTCCTTTCTCTTGTACAAAATCAGCCTGCTGACCATATTTGTTATTATATCCATCAATATCCACAGTAATTCCAGGATAATTCACAACAATTATTCCATTAGAATGAGGATGAATAGCAACTTCTAGTTCTAAAGGTCTTTGACCTTGAACAGGTCTTTTCAAGTTGGTTCTTTTTTCGGACATATTTATGTGAAGAAATAAGTTATCTTTAAAAATCTTTTCACCACTCTCAAATAGTCTGGCTTTCATTTATAAACCACCTTTTTTCATTTCCATATAGAAAAAAATCAAATTTCTGCTAAATTTAGTTAAGTATACCAGTATACAGAATAGTAATATTTATATACTAGTTCATATATTAAAACACTTCCAATTTCAAGAATTGGAGTTAATATAGCTAAAAAAATCTAAATTTGAGGTGAAGAAGATGGGAATGGACTTTGTTATTGAGAGTGCGCTGAAGCAGGGAGTTGTCGCGCAAACAGATGATTTGGTCGGGCATGCCAACATCAAGGTTATCGGCTGCGGAGGCGGCGGCTCAAATATGGTGAGCTGGCTCTATAAAAAGGGAATAAGGGGGGCGGAAATCGTCGCCTGCAACACTGACAAGCAGCATTTGGAAATTACAGAAGCAGACAAAAGATTTTTGATTGGAAAGGAGCTTACAAGAGGTTTAGGATGCGGAGGCTTCCCTGACAAGGGCAGCAAGGCTGCGCAGGAAAATATACAGGAAATAAAGGAAGTTCTAAAAGGCTCTGACATGGTTTTTGTATGCGCAGGCATGGGCGGCGGCACAGGAACAGGCGCTGCTCCGATTGTGGCGCAGGTGGCAAAAGATTCAGGCGCTATTGTAATTGGCACAGTTACAATGCCTTTCAAGATTGAAAGGGCAAGGATTGACAAGGCAGAGTTCGGATTGCAGCAGCTAAGGCAGACTTCTGACACTGTCATAGTGATTGACAACAACAGGCTAGTTAATATTGCAGGCAATCTTCCTGTACAGCAGGCTTTTGCAGTTGCAAACGAACTGATTTCAACAATGATAAGGGGAATTGTGGAAACAATTGCAGTTCCATCATTGGTTAACCTGGACTATGCTGATGTAAAGGCAATCATGCAGGACGGCGGAGTAGCCGCTATCGGCGTTGGAGTTTCAGACACAACCAACAGGGTAGAGGAAGCTGTAAAAGGAGCCTTAAGCAACCCACTGCTTGAGATAAGCTACAAAGGAGCAACAGGCGCTTTAATCCATGTTGAAGGCGGGCCTGACATGACTCTTGACGAAGTAAACAGGATAGGCGAGCTAGTCACAGAAAGCCTTGACCAGGACGCAAACGTCATCTGGGGAGCAAGAGTCTCTGAAGCAATGAAAGGCAAAGTGGCAGTTATGACAATAATCACAGGAGTTAACTCGCCATGGATACTCGGCAAAGCTGACAAGAAAACAAGAGTGCTCGAGGCAAAGCGCGTAAGCGACGAGCTTGGAATTGATTATTTTACTGATTAAATTTTTTTTAATTTTGAATTCAGGATGAGATAACATGAGCTGGTTTAAAAAATCACTACAATTTGTAGGAAAAGTAAAAAAACTCGATTTTAATAGCGGCTCAAACAGTGCAACTCTTGAAATACTTTCACATAATGCTCAATTTAAATTAGTTGCAGAAAATCAAGAAGCGACAGCTTTATTGTATGCAACCCTTTTAAGTCATTTTTATGATGAGTCAAAAAATAAAGGAAAAATAATAAGGGACGATAAAGTAACAGGAGAAACGTCTCAAAGAGGTGTCAGATCCATGAAAAGTCGTCATGTTGATGTTGATGCTGCATTTGAAATAGTTTTTTATGATGTTCCATAAATAAAATCAAAATTAACAAAAAAAGGTGACCTAAAATGTCAGTCGATGAAGATAAAATTGTCAAAAAGATGGTGGCTGAAATAGCCGACAGCAATGAAAGGTTTATGAGCCATTCTCAGGATATTGAAAATTTCAAGAGAATTGTCCCTGTTCTGCTGGAAAAGGGAATTGACAATGTCAACCTTTCAATGTTTGACGAGGCAACCAAGTCAAAGCTTTTGAATGCATTGGGCGAGGAGTACATCAGAAGAGGCAACATGAATGACTCTGTAAAGGCGTTTATTCTCGCAGGCAACCGCGCAAGGTTAGTTGAGGTTGGCGAGCATTACGAGGAGGTAAGCCTGTTCGGCAATGCCATTGACACTTACAGATTAGCGGATGCAAATGACAGATTGCTGATTATCGGCAAGAAGTGCCTTGAAAACGGGCATTTTGCAGACGCTATAAAGGCATTTCGGCTCTGCAACGATGCCGAAAACCTGACTAAAGTGGGGGATGAGTGCTTCCAAAAGGACAAATGGGATTATGCAATTGAGATATTCAGCGCAATCAACAACACCCACAAGCTCATAGAGATTGGAGACAAATGCCTCAAGGAAAGGCAGATTGGCTATGCTGCCAAGGCTTACGAGCTTGCACATGACAAGGGCAAATTAAGCTCATTGGGAGATGTCTGCCTAAGGGAAGGATTGCTTGCCACTGCACTAAAATCCTACCAGCAGGCTGGCAACGACATGATGGTGCAGTTCATAAGGGAGAACTTCGGCAACAAGCTCTCAAATTTTTAAATTTTTTAAATTTCATATATCCGCATTTAGAGGCAGGAATAAAAAACAAATAAGAACTAAAAATTCATCCAACAGACGAAATAAAGATTTAAAAACCACGTCGCTTCCCAGCATCTGCAAAGGTGAAAAGAGAACCCAGCTCAGGACAGAATGCCTGACTGCAGCAAATAAATTAGCGAGCCCGAGCGATGTGGCAAAACAGCGAGGGCGAGCACAAGATATTGTGAGGGCGATGTCGAAATCGAAGATTTCGAGCATTCCCGAGAATTGAAGATTCTCGATAAAGCCCGAACGGATTGAAAATAAAACTCCAAAATATCAAAAAATAAAATGGAACAGCAGCTTGATGTTTTCACACAAAAGAGGTTTGAGCTAATGGTAGAGATGGCTACAAAGAAGCTCCAGGGCGAAATCAGCTCAATGAAGGAATCAATGTGCTCAATGGCAGGCGAGATCAATTCATTGAAAAGCCAGATTTCAAGGATGCAGTTCCAGCCGCAGAGTCATCCTGTACAGAAAACCCTTGTTGAGCAGCAGGAAATCCCGGTGCAGCAGAAAAAAGAAGTCAAGATAGTAGACTGCAGGCCTGAAAATGAGAGAAAAGAGGAGTTCAAGAGCGGCGCTGCAAAGAACGCAGAGCCTATTCGCCCAAGATACGGCGATTACGAGCCGAAGGATGTCAGCATTGACAAGTTCTTTTATTTTGGAAGGAAATGATTAGTTAGAACTGGTGTACCCTGCCATTTTCTAGTCTATATAATGTATGTAATCCACCTTTTTTGTACAGAGCAGCTAAATCCTCAGAAACCATACGAGGCCGGATGCCGCTTGTACATTTAAGAGGAATTCCTCAAGTGATGCACCTAATTCTCCTTCTTTACCATTTTCTTTGAAGAGCGATGGATTAACTTTCGCCGCAACCAAATTGGATACGAGATAGTAATCTTCTGGCATTTACTTGTTTCTTTCAATTTATTATTTATAAACATTTTGCTTTTGTCTTAGAAGCTGTGGGCTTAAACCTTCCCACGATAGTGGGGTAGATGTATGCCCACCATGCGCGCAAAGCGCATCAAACAAAATTGCTTAATCTAGACTGATTTTTTGGAACTCGCAACTTACCATCAA
>Ga0209541_10008355_pt1 | contig 17073 bp, 23 predicted proteins | sample RifCSPlowO2_01_FD_184027 | JGI IMG/M metagenome (GOLD analysis project Ga0209541, IMG submission 184027) | Groundwater microbial communities from Rifle, Colorado - Rifle CSP2_plank lowO2_0.1 (SPAdes) (version 2) | ecosystem: Environmental > Aquatic > Deep subsurface > Groundwater | place...
CATAGTAAAATGGAATCCAAAAAAAACAAGACCTAGGATGCAGGACAAAACTTATACTCTCCCTGTATTAAGTGCGGAATTTTTACTATTATCAAAGGCATGTGGTTTCTTACGAGCACCAAGAGACAAAGATATTTTTGACATTGAAGCATTAGCATCAAAAATAGATGATTATAAAACTGCAAAAAATAAATGGCAACTACTTTTAAAAAGAATACCTGGAATGCATGATGATTTTGAGCAAAACACTGCTTTATTAAGAGATCTTGGCGCAACAGAAACGACTGCAGATGAAATGGCCGCAAATTATCTTGTTGGCATTGTAAGAACTTTTAAAGAAGGCAACGTAACACTAGCCCAAAGACAAATAAGTGATTTTCACAAAGCACTTATAGAAATTTATGAACAAGGTTAAAGCCAAACAACGAAAATAAATGTAAGGGATGCATTAATCCATGGTGCGCAAAAAGCAGGTAAACTTGATGGATTTTGGATTGGCAATAAAAGTCTTCCAGAATTTAGAGTATTCCCAGGTCAAGATCCTATTAAAAAATCACTTGAAACCATTGCCAGAGCAGAAGAGCATTACGGAAAAAAAGCAACAGTAGATTGGGATAGCAACCTTAGCCAAATAGGATTTGGTAGAAAAACTTCTCTAATAAATCCTGATATAGGCACTTGGTCAAATCCATATGTTATAAGGAATAAGGTTAATGATGGAAAATATATTTTAATACATCAAGATAAAGATACCGTTTTCCTTGACAAAACATTTAAAGAAGTTGCGCGTGTTGAGGGTATACATTATACACTTGAAGATGCATTTTATAATCTCTCCCTACAATATACAAATTCAGATAACCATGTAAATAGGAGAAAGTCACTTGCAAGATTAAGAAAATCTGCAAGATTAGCTAATGCTCCTCTTTCAGAGATTTATGAAAAGTTGTTGTTAGAAACCACTTTTGAATCTGCTGAAATGTTTGGGGATGCAGTCAGATTTGAAGATAGGCAACCCATCTTATCAAGAGTAGTTGGTCGATTGCAATCTAAGATTGAAAGAAAAATGGCCGAACAGGATTCTTTTCAGACGAATCATAGAAGATTAGAACTTGTGAAAAAAATGATTCACTTATCTACTAAACTTGAAGATAGGAGCAGACTTTCAAGAGGCTACGATGCTCCGGCTTTGTCATTTATGATGCTTTATGGCGGAGAACTACCTCAAAGAATTGAGAGAATTGAGAATTACATGGCTTTGTCTGGAATGAATGAAAAGGAGAAAAACAAAGCCTTTGCAAGATTCTATGCATTAGCGTTGCCTATTTTTGAGACTGGAATTGAGCAATTAAGAGACAAAGTAGAAGAAGATCAGAGAAATGAAATAGAATCTGCGTTGGCTAAAGAAAGCCTTGATCACTTAATAGCTGTAAGAAGAACGGATCATCCTTTTTTTGGTTCATCAGAATATGATGAGATTGATCTTAAAAGGATTGAAATCTTAGAGAAGCTAAAGGAATTTGGAGTTGCAATTCCTCAAACCACTATTCCTGCGAGAATTTATACTGGATTAATTCAAGGTGAAATCGGATTTGGATCCCGTGAAAAAAGAATGACAGCTAGTAGAACAGCGAAAACATTTGAAGTTGCAGATAGAGTCGTAAAACTTCTTGGGGCAGAAAACGAAACTTCAAGACTCGATTATTATAATTTATACAAATATGCGCTAGCAGGAGGATTCTCAGGTCTGGCAGATCAACTCAGACAAAGAAGAGATTATGACTCTTCAACCGACACAGAGATATTCCTTGAGAACCCATCAGCATATCATCAAGCAAAGAGTTTAAGATTACTGAAACTTGAGCAAACTCCTGAAGTAAAACAAGCTGGTCTTAAGTTACTGGAGAACTCCATAGTTGGTGAAAATAGCAATTCCTTGAATACGAGAGCAATAAGTCGAGTATTTGGATTTGGAAAGGAAGATATTTGGCACATTGTCTCACCACATCTTGTAAGTATTGTAGATAAGGAAAATTTTAAAGGATTAGACTATAGAACTTCTGTACTTGTAGATAGAGGTTTAGTTGATGAAACAATTATGAGAAACTTCCTTTATGAACAATTGCAAAGGCTTGAAGCTAAAGGAGATTATAAAGCCTGCGCATACATGTCAAAACAATGCTTTAGAGATGATGAGACAATGACAAGATCTTATGCGAAGAGAGCATTTGAAGAACAAGATTTACATCCCGTACCGAGAGGTGCAATGAAAAGAATGTGTGAAGGAGAGGATCTTAAGTCTTCTCCTAAGTATCAAAGACAACAAAAAACTGATTTACAGGAATATTAATATGAATTGTAACTGTGAGCAACTATCTAGATTGAGAGAACAAAGTGAAAGATTAAGAGATTTATCTGAAAGAGTTAAAGAAGATGCTGAATTTATTCATTCCACGCAAGAGGGAATAAGACAAGCTTCATTTAAAAGAATATTAACTGAGTTTGATTCAATAAATAATTCATACTTAGAAGGTTTTGTCAGAGCATGTAAAGATGGTCATGTTAATGTTAAACTTAGAGGGAGACTTTTAAATAGAGAAGCAGGATGTGTTTTAGCTTACTTAGAAACGAAACTCAATAGATCAACTCCAAACATAACTTATCATTGTTCTTATTGTGATGAAAATTTAGATGAAAGCTAAGGCTTCTTTTTTTAAACCTCTTAATTCCTGTTCATATTCTTTTGAACTTTCTTTTAAACCATCCCTTTTTAATTTTTCTTTTAATATCCTCCAGATATAAGGAAGTTTGATACCTGATTCTCCATTATGTCTTATAGCCAATCCCATAAGTGGTTTTCCTTTGTAAATTGCTATCCATTCTTTAGAAGTTTGTTGAATGTTGATTCCTAACCCCGATAAAAAGCGATAGTAGATTTACGCTTCATTAATGGCGCTCCCATACAACCATTATATTAATCCAAATATAAATAATTATCTATAAAATTTTTGATGTTCTTAACACCCGTTAAGTTAACAATGACACCCTACCAAAAGCCTTAAATAGGGCAAAAACAGATAAAAAGATATAAGCATAGAAGAGAAAGCACTTGCTTAACAAAAATTAACATTTCGCTTTTTCTCAAACAAGTGCTATTAAAAGGTAAAAAATAATGAAATTTGATGAATTAAATTTAAGCAGTGAGTTACTGAGAACTATACAAAAAATAGGCCTAATAACTCCTACTGAAATACAAGAAAAGAGCATTCCTTCGGTATTAAAAGGAAATGATGTAATTGGCGAAAGCGCAACTGGTTCTGGAAAGACTTTGGCGTTTGGATGCGGGATTTTGGAAAATGTGGCTCCAAATAAAGGCTTGCAAGCTTTAGTCCTAGTTCCTACAAGGGAATTAGCAGAGCAGGTAAAAAATTCTTTGAATGAGCTATCGCAAAATAAAAAATTAAAAGTTATTGCTGTTTATGGAGGGGTTTCAATAAATCCACAAATGACAGCTTTGAAAAGAAGCGAGGTTGTTGTAGCAACTCCGGGAAGACTGTTTGACCATATGAAACAAAGAACTATTGACCTTTCCAAGATTAAGATTTTAGTTTTAGACGAGGCGGATAGAATGCTTGATATGGGTTTTATAAGAGATGTTGAAAAGATAATCCAAAGATGCCCAAAGGAAAGGCAGACTATGTTTTTCTCAGCGACAATATCTTCTGAAATACAGAGGTTGTCTAACAAATACATGAATAATCCAATTAGAGTTTCAGCAAAGAAATTAGTTGATCCTAGCAAATTAAAACAAGTGTATTACAATGCTGCAAGAGGTTTAAAATTACCATTGCTTGTAAACTTGCTGAGAAATGAAAAAACAGGACTGGTAATGGTTTTCTGCAATATGAGAGTCACTACTGATTTCGTTGTCAAGAATTTAAGATTAAATAAAGTAGATGCTATGGCAATCCACGGCGGATTAACGCAGAATAAAAGAACCAATATGATGAGTATGTTCAATCATGGAAAAGTCAGCGTTCTAGTCTGTACTGATGTTGCATCAAGAGGCTTGCATATAGATAATGTTTCTCATGTTTATAATTATGAAATTCCAAAAGACGCGAAAGATTATGTCCATAGAATCGGAAGAACTGCAAGAGCAGGGGAAAGCGGAAAAGTTGTTAATCTTTTAGCGGAAAATGACTATGATAATTTCTCAAGAGTTTTAAGAGAATACAGCTCATTTAATATTGAAAAAATTGATACTCCTAAATTAGAAAGGATAGAAATATCCAAAAAAGAGAATTTTGCAAGAAGACCTATGAACAATGGGTTTAGAAAGGGATTTAAGAGAAATAATTTTGGGAGAAGAAGCCATTCAAGATGGTAGAGTACAATTTAATAAAAAACTGCAGACTATGCAGAGCAAGGTTTGTAGTTGGAAGAAGTGAATCAAAAAGAATATTCTGCAGTAAGTGTGAAAAAATTGCAGACAAGGAGAACTAAAAAATGAAAGGAACAGTTAAGTTTTTCAATGAAATGAAAGGCTTTGGATTTATAAAAGGCGACGATGGAAAAGAGTACTTTGTTCATCAAACAGGATTAAAGGCTGGAGTTGTTTTAAGTGAAAACGCTTCTGTCAAATTTGATGTTGAACAAGGCGATAGAGGTCCAAAGGCTGTCAATGTTGAATTAGATAAATAATAAATTAAAGACAATAAAAATTGGATTTCTATGATCCTTTAATTAAGTTTATAGAAATATATAGTCTGAAGACCAAAAGGTTTATATATCACTTGATACCATATCATTTGATATGAGCCTAAATATAACACTTAAGAAAAGAGAATACAGTGAACAGAGAAGTCCGACGCTCAATACTGTTTTGATGGTAGAAAATACCTTAAAGAGATATGGAGAAGTATTGACAGTTGGAAAACTCAAAAGAATTCTTCCAAAACAAGTAATGCATCCAACTTTAATGGCAGTTATTGACTATTTAGAGTATAGCGGCAAGATTGTAGTTCATGACGATAAAGTACTTTGGACATTCAAGCCGCAAAGCAAGCTGAAAAAGATGCAGGGATTAGTTGTTAGATGAAGTCTTATAAATGGAAAATAAAAAAGAACATCGTCATTAAATTGGTCGGCGATGCAGAAAAGGCTTTTAATGACTTAAATAAGGCTGTTGGCGAACAACGTAGCAATGGAATTACAAGCTCAAAAGATATAACTCTTCTTAATGCGATTAATAGATTATTTGATATCATTGTACAAAATCCTTTTTATGGAGAAAATGCTAAGAAAAATCTTATTCCTAAAGAATATCGACAGAGGTATGATGCAACCAGTCTCTTTATTGCAGACCTTCCTGATTACTGGCGCATGATATACACCCTTGAAAGCGATGAAATAGAGATTATCGCCTTTATCTTAGATATTATTGATCATAACCAATACAATAAAAAATTCGGATTCAAGAAAAGATAATTTTATGGAAATCTTGGATAATCTGGAGATAATAGATCTTTGTCTTTATCTAAAGAAAGAAAAGATTCTTGTAATTGGAGATATGCACATCGGATTAGAGGAAGCTTTGAATAAGCAGGGAATTTTAATTCCAAGACAGGGCGTTGATGATGTAATTAAAAGATTAAAGAAAATAATTTCCAAAATAAAAGTAAAAGAAATAATCTTAATCGGGGATGTTAAGCATGAATTTGGAGTTATTTCTGACCAGGAGTGGAGAGATACTTTGAAAGTTTTGGATTTTTTATTAAGTAAAAGCAAGGTTATTTTGATTAAGGGAAATCATGATACTATTTTAGGCCCTATAATTGATAAAAGGAATTTGGAAATTAAGGAAAGCTACAAAGTTGGAAAAATATTATTTGTCCATGGCGACAAGATTGTGAATGAAAAAGCTGAAGTAATTGTGATTGGGCATGAGCATCCTGCTGTAAGCTTTGAAGAAAGAAGAGATGAAAAATATAAATGCTTTTTACTTGGAAAATTTAAGAAAAATTATTTAATTGTCATTCCAAGCTTTAATCTGTTAAATGAAGGGAGTGATGTTACAAAGGAGAATATTTTAAGCCCGTATATAAAAAATATTAAAAAATTCAGAATTTTTATCTCTGATGACAAAGAAGCTAAAGATTTTGGACTGTTAAAAGATTTAAGATAATCAAGCAGGCAAAGCGATTTTCTGTTTTTCTATTGCTGAATCCACTACAGACCAATAATAATCAATAAATTTTTCTACTTGAGTATTATCCCTGTTTAACTTATACATTTTAGAATTACCAACATCTCTTGTATGAACTACTATCTTCCTGCTGATAAAATATTTCCAAATAATCTTTAAAGCACTGTAACTTGTATCTGAAAACCGGGCTATGTCTTTCATTGAATAATCATATTCTGAATGAACTATCAAAAAGCTCCAGATCCGATTTTTTACGGTGTCTCCTTCTATCTTAATAAACATTGAAGTCATATAACAGCAAAATTAGAGTTATTTATAAAGGTTTCTATTATGACCCTATAAGGCTAATATTTTGTACTCTCATTTAAATACGAATATAATTTCTGATTTTAATGCCAAAAATAAATAAAAGCGACTATATAAGGATAAGCAGAACATTAATAAAAAAATTGTATGATGAAAACTGTTTCGGCAAAGGTTCTTTGTATTTAGATACTTTAAAGAGAGGACTTCCTAACGAGGATATTGGGTTGGTTGAAATCATTCTGGAATCATTAGTTAAACAACAGATATGCGGAAAAAAGAAAAAACTGCATGGATGGAAATACTTCCTAAACATGGGCAGGATAGACAAGATAAGAGAGATAATAAAAGAGAAGGGGATAAACTCCTTGCTGTTATTTTTATTTTAAAAATGAGAGATGATATTTGGCTTAAGGAAAAACTAGAAAGAATCTGGGAGTTGTTATTTCCAGAAGTTGCTAGAGAGAATAATGTTCATGTAAAATTCAAAGGGAAAAGCTTGAGGAGATTTGGGTGCATTAAATCAAAAAATAAAGATTCCTTGATTGAGATTAATTCTTTGTTTAAAGATGAAAGAGTTCCTGAATACGTCATAGACACGACTTTAGCTCATGAATTAGTGCATTACATGCATGGCTTTCATTCTCCCCTGCCCAGGAAATATCAGCATCCCCATAAAGGAGGTATTGTTGACAAGGAATTGATTAAAAGAGGATTCGGCCATAATCTAAAATTAGAAAAAGTATGGGCTAAAAGCCAATGGGAGAAATTGTTTAGAATGATTAAAGATTAGTTTAATAAACAGAATCAAAAACAAATTTAATTCTTTTCGCCACTTCTTCTATTGCTCCTTTTCCATCAACTACTCTTACCTTTCCAAAGTTAGTTTGATATTCTTCGGAGAAAGCTAATTCCCGATATTTTGCATAAACTCTATTTCTGAAATCAACATTGGCTTCAAATTTTTTTTCAGCTGCTCGGCTTCTATTTTTAGCTCTGAGTTTTGCAGTTTCTGGAGGAATATCCAAAAGAATTGTAATATCCGGCACTTCAATTATTCCACAATGCATATCTACTAATTCTGATAATGGAATTCCCTGTAAAGACTGATAAACGCAGGTAGACATTGCATAGCGATTGCCAACAACAATAACCCCTTTTGATAAATTTGGTTTAATAATCTCTTCTGTGTGGATTCTCCGATCTTCAACATATAATTCGGCCATTTTTCTAGCATCAGAATAAGCATCTCCATCCTCTGCTAAACGTTTTTTAATTTCTTTAGCTCTCCATGTTGGCTCATGCGTTAAGAGAACATCATTATCTTCAGAAAGATCAAGAATATGTTGAGCTAACCTAATTGACTGAGTTCCTTTTCCCGTATAGTCTCCGCCTTCCAGAACTACAAAAAAACCTTTGGACATTTTAAGCAGCCATCACCGAATTTGTCTTCCATTTATGGGGATTATAGCCTTTAACAGAAAGAACCTCTCTATAAGGAAGTTGTATTGCTTCCATGAATGGAATACCTTTTAATTCTAATCTTGAGGACTTTTTGGGAGCATAAGATAACTGCTCTAATGCATCTGGAACGTGATCTTTTCCTTTATTGATCCCCCCCTCATCAGGAACATTCCTTAAATACCAGTCCCTTATAAATAAAAAATCATCTCGTTTTCTAGCTCCATTTACTCTAATTTGAAACTCCCTAATATTATTTTCATCTTCCCAGAAATCACTTCTTGGAGGGACCCCTACATAAACATGAACATCATTGAAAGTATGGTAAAAAAATCTTGGAGTCAAACCTACTTCTCTAGCAACCATATGAGCTAGAATCGAGTCTTGAGCATCATTATATGGGACTCCTAAAAATGTATCGCAGGATCTTTGACCAACATGCAGATCCAAAAATTCCCCATAAACAGTAAATTGATGCCAATATGGGCAAGGACCAAGAGCCATATCAGGTATATCTGCTGAATTCCAGGCATTTAGAATATTATATCTCCCCAATTTTTTATCTTTGTCTTTTAAGTTTTTTAATAGATTTTCGAGCTGATCTACCTCTCTTATTTCCCAATGTTCTGGAACCCACTCTACTCCTTCATTATGACCCGGAACTAATATTGGTTTCTCCCAATGTCTCCACTGATAACCATAAACCGGCCCTAAATCTCCATCTTCCTCTCTTTTGGCTAGCCTTTCTTTGTAATCTTCAAGCTCATCATTCCATCTTTGAGTATGTTTGGGGATTTCTTTTTCAAGGCCTCTTTCCTGTAAAGATTTTTGAAAAGCATTTGCAGTCCAATAATTAACCCCCCTCTCAACTAAAGACCCGATAGCTCTTTCTCCCCTTGCTTTCCAGAATAATTCTTCAGCGGCAAATTTAGGAAAAATTCTCCTTGTTGTATGCAATGGAAAAGCCCTTCTTAGATCAACAGAATATTGATGCCCAGATACCCCGATAGTATGTACCTCTGTTCTTGGCTCGGTTTTAACATCTCCCTCAACTAGAACTCTTCTTAGAAGCTGTTGGAATTGTCTCAATTTGTCACCTTTTTATTTCAATAAATAGAGGGATATATAAAGATTTAGAAGCCTGAATGAAGATTATAAAGAATAGGAACACTTATATATAAACTATATTTATACTATAATTGATATATAATGAACCAAACAACAATACAAGTGGATAAGAAGATTTTAGAATCCTTAAAGGAAGTTAGAGAATATCCCCGGCAAACCTATAATGACCTCATAAAGCAAATGATTCAAATCTTTAAAAATACTAAAAAAAGAAACCAATATGACGAGTTTCTACATAAAATACAACAAGCTAAAATGAAAGAATTGTGGGATAATAAAGAGGATGAAGATTGGGATAATGTTTAAACCAGGAGATGTTGTTCTTGCTGAATTGCAATTTACAGATACTTTTGAAGTAAAAAACAGGCCTGCTTTAGTTTTATTTGAAGAATATGATAATGTTGTAGTAGCTGGGATAACCAGCAACTTGAAGATGGAAGGGATAAGACTAACAAAAAAAGAGGGTGCTGTTAAAGAAAGCGTTATCAAACTAAATTATTTATTTACCATTTCCAGAATAATGATTAAAAAAAATCTATTCTCATTGTCTAAAGAAAAGAAGAGAATAGTCTATGAAGAATTAATCAATAAATTAAGTATGTTGAGATGATAATTATTCTCTTTTGGGCTTTAAGGGAATTCTTGTGTATTTTTTACAATTGCTACAATAAATTATAACTCTTGATTTGTGAATTCTTATTCTTGAGTTTGTTCCTGGCTTTAAGTAAGAGTAACAATGCTTGCAGAACTTTCTCTTTTGAGATTTTAATAAAGAAATATTTAATTTCATTGCGATTTTTCTTGCTAATTCAACATAGCGATTCGCTAATTTAGGAGATTTTATAAAAATTTTATCCGCTTCTGAAAATAGTTTTTTTATCCTATGTTTTGCTATCTCTATGGACATAAATCTAAGAAAGAAAAGAGAGTATTTAAAACTTGTTTTACTTAAGATAAATCTTTATATATGACCTTAGTTGAAGAACATTAAATGGGAAAAGAGGTGTTATAATGTCTATTGTGGGCATAAAAGAATTATTAATAAGAGTTAAAGAAGACAAATTGTTTGAAGATTTATCTGAAAGAGAATTAACTAATCCTGAAGGCACTGGCTTTGATTTGAGGGTTGGAGAAATTTATAAATTAACTTCTGGAGGATTTTTAGGTGTTGAGAACAGGGAAACTTCAAATACTGAATTAGTTGTAAAATATGAGAATAATAAAAATAATTCTATAATCATAAAACCTAATGAATATTATTTAATAAAAACTATCGAGAAAATAAACAATCCAAAGGATTTAGCTCCTCATTTCAAACACAGAAGCAATTTATTTAGATCTGGTGTTGTTGTCCACACAGCTCACTGCGGACAGGGCTATCAAGGAAACTTATTATTCGGAATTGAAAATAGAGGAAAATATGATTTTAAATTAGAGATGGGAGCTAGAGTAATTCATGTTGTGTTCCATAAGATTGAAGGTGAAGGGACAGAATATAGGGGACAATGGCAGGGAGGAAGGATTTCTACTCATGGAATGGAGAGACAAGTTTGAAAATGAATTTAATTTTGAGAATAAATCAAATAGAGGAATTAAGTCCTGTTGATTATGATAAACAAGGGAGTGCGGGGATTGATTTAAGAGCATCCGGTAGATGGGTTATTGATTTGGATAGAGAAAAAGGAAATCAAAGAGAAATTAAACAAGAATCCTATGAGCTACTTCCTCAAGAAAGGGTTCTTATTCTTGCAGGGATAGAAGTGGAGATTCCTGAAGGATATTATGGCGATGTCCGAGATAGAAGTGGGAATGCCCTCTATCATGGTTTGCATGTTCTTGCAGGTGTTATTGATCCAAGCTACCGTGGAGAGATTGGAATATTAATGACAAATACCGGAAAAGGCCTTACACGATTACAAAAGATGAAAGAATCGCCCAGATGGTAATAACTAATTATCTTAAAGCTGAAATTGATCGCTATGGAGAGCTATCTGCAACAGAAAGAGGAGGAAAAGGCTTTGGAAGTACAGGAAAACATTAAGATATTATAAAATATATATTGTAGTATAATATTATTTATATATAACCTTAATTTTAGAAGTTACAATATGTTGTTATCTAAGTATTAATGATATACAACCTATTGTATATAAATGAAATGTCCGTTCTGTGGAAACACAGAGACAAAAGTTGTAGACAAACGTGAGACTGGAGAGTTTGAAGCAACAAGAAGAAGGCGTGAATGCCTAAAATGCGAGATGAGATTTACCACATATGAGCGTGTGGAAAACTTAAACTTGATTGTCATTAAGAAAAGCGGCGGAAAAGAGCCTTTTGACAAAGAAAAGATAAGAAAAGGCATTTTAAGAGCATGTGAAAAACGTCCTGTGACGCTAGAGCAGATAGATAAAATAGTTGACAAGATTGAAGGCGATATAAGAAAATTAAAGACAGTTGAAATCAAAAGCGAGCAGATTGGAGCAAAAGTAATTAATGCATTAAAAAAACTTGATAAAGTTGCTTACTTGAGATTTGCTTCTGTTTATAGGAGCTTCAAAGACATAAAAGACTTTGAAAAAGAAATAAAAGAAATAAAATAAGAGGTGATATACTTGGATCAAACAGCGGTTGGTGAATTAAAAATTATGAGGAGATTTACCAAAGATGGTGAAAATCCTTTAGATGCAATTGAATACGTCAAAAAAAATTCTTTAATAACTGAGCCTAATGGAAAAGTTATTTTTAAACAAGAGGATATTGAAGTTCCTAAATCATGGTCGCAGTTAGCTACTGATATTTTAGCTTCCAAGTATTTTAAAAGAGCTGAAATTCCTTTAACTGGAAAAGAAGTCTCTGCAAGACAAGTTGTTGAGAGAATTGCTAGTACAATAAGATTATTTGGAGAAGAAAATGGCTATTTCTTAAATGGAAATGCTCAAGTTTTCGAAGATGAGCTTTCATTTATGCTGATAAATCAAATGGGAGCTTTTAACAGCCCAGTTTGGTTTAATGTTGGATTGTATCATAAATACGGAATAAAAGGAGAAAGCGAGAATTATTTCTACAATCTAGACACTAATAAAGTTGAAGCAGTCAAAGATGCTTACTCTCATCCTCAAGGATCTGCGTGTTTTATCCAGTCGGTTAAGGATGATTTAATGTCAATTTATGATTTAGTTAAATCTGAGGCAAAATTATTCAAGTTTGGGAGCGGAACAGGAACTAATTTTTCTAATTTAAGAGGCGAAGATGAGCTACTATCAGGAGGAGGGAGAAGCTCTGGACTAATGTCATTTTTGAAAATACTTGATAGGAGCGCGGGCGCTGTTAAATCCGGAGGAATAACAAGAAGAGCTGCAAAAATGGTATGCTTGGACATGGATCATCCGGATATTTTAAAGTTTATAAGATGGAAAGCTGAAGAAGAGAAAAAAGTACAAGCCCTAATTAATGCTGGTTATCCTTCTGATTTCAATGGAGAAGCTTATGAAACTGTTTCAGGGCAGAATGCGAATAATTCAGTAAGATTAAGCGATGAATTTATGGAAGCCTATTTGAACAACGGCAAATGGCAGACAAAATTCAGGACAACAAAAGAAGTTGCAAGAGAGTATGATGCATCATTTTTGATGGATGAGATATGCAAAGCTGCATGGGCATGTGCAGATCCAGGAGTGCAGCTCCATACAACAACAAATAAATGGCATACTTGTCCAAATACGGCTCTAATAAATGCCAGCAATCCGTGCTCTGAGTACTTGTTTTTGGATGACTCAGCATGTAACTTAGCATCTTTGAACGTTATGAAATACGTAGACAGAGATGGAAATTTCGATGTTGAAGGATTTAAGCATGGTGTGAGGGTATTTTTAACAGCACAGGAGATTCTAGTTGATTTGAGCTCATATCCAACAGAGATTATTACAAAAAACAGCCACGATTATAGACCATTAGGATTGGGATATGCGAATTTAGGAACTTACTTAATGATATTGGGGATTCCTTATGACAGCGAGAAAGGAAGAGTTATTGCTGCTGCGATTACTGCTTTAATGACAGGAATGGCGTATGCCACTTCTGCTGAAATAGCCAAGATTAAAAAACCTTTCTCTGGATTTGAAAAAAACAGAGAGCCTATGCTGAAAGTCATGAATATGCACAGAGATGCAGCATACAAAATAGATGTAAGGTACTGTCCAAGTGGATTATTAGAAGCGGCAAGGGAATCTTGGGATTTGGCTATTGAGCTAGGAGAAGAATACGGGTATAAGAACTCACAAACTACAGTTTTAGCACCTACCGGTACTATAGGGCTTTTAATGGATTGTGACACAACGGGAGTTGAGCCTGAATTCTCTTTAGTTAAATGGAAAAAACTAGCCGGAGGAGGATATTTTAAAGTTGTAAACAAGTCAATTCCTAAAGCTTTGAAGAAACTAGGCTATAGTGAAACTGAAGTAGAGGATATAATCCACTATATTTTAGGGTATAGAACCCTAGAAAATTCACCTGTTTCAAAAGATAAACTAAAAGAATTAGGATTTTCTGAAGAAGAAATTAAAGAAGCATTTGACTCTGTTGAAACAAGCCAAATGTGGAATGAATACACTCCAAATATTAACCCAAAAAGCCTTGAAGAAAAAGGCCTTAGCTCAGACATTATAGATCAGATAAAAGAATATGTCAATGGAAACGAGACTTCTGAAGAAGCTCCTCATTTAAAATTAGAACATTATCCTGTATTTGACTGTGCTAATAAATGCGGAAATGGTAAAAGGTTTATTCAAGTAATGGGTCATGTTAAGATGATGGCAGCTGTTCAGCCATTCATATCAGGAGCTATATCAAAAACTGTAAATATGCCTAATGAGGCTACTGTTGAAGACATAAAGCAGACTTATATTGAAGGTTGGAAATTAGGATTAAAAGGAATTGCACTTTACAGAGACGGCTGCAAATTATCACAGCCTTTGAGCTCAAAATCCTCTGAAAAGAAAGAAGAGAAGATTGCCCAGATACAGTTCCAAAAAAAGTTGCCATATAAGAGAAAAGGTTATACCATAAAATCCGACGTTGGCGGGCATAAATTATTCCTAAGAACTGGAGAATATGATGACGGCAAACTTGGAGAGATATTCGTTGATATCCATAAGGAAGGAGCTTCCTACAGGAGCTTGATGAACTGCTTTGCCATTTCAATTTCAATGGGGCTGCAATACGGAGTTCCTCTGGAAAAATTTGTTGAAATGTTTACCTTTACAAGATTTGAGCCTAATGGAATTACAGACCATCCAAATGTTAAGACATGCACTTCAGTAATTGACTTTATTTTTAGAGTTTTAGGAATGGAATACCTTGGAAGGATAGACTTCGTGCATGTAAAGCCTAAAGCAATGGATGAAATTGACGTTGACGTTAAAAAAAAACTAGACCTGACTAACTTAAACAAAGACAGCCAGCTAGACCGGCATTTATCAAATATGATGGGAGATGCTCCTCCATGCAGCTCCTGCGGCCATATGACTGTAAGAAACGGCTCCTGCTACAGATGCTTGAACTGCGGGAACTCTATAGGGTGCTCGTAAATGAAGCTCTATACTAAACAAGGAGACTTGGGAAAGACTAAATTATTCTGCAATCTTCCTATTGACAAATTTTCTTTGAGAGTGGAATGCTTTGGGACTATTGATGAATTAAATGCTTCTTTGGGACATGCCTTATCTTTTGTCGATGATATAGAGATAAAAGAAATTATTATTAGAATTCAAAATGACTTATTTTCCATTGGATCTGAACTTGCCAATCCTGAAGCAAGCATCAAGAGCAAAAATTTTAAATATTTGGAAGAAAAAATAGACCATTACCAGAAAATACTTCCTGAATTAAGGAATTTTATACTGCCCAATGGAGATAAAAGCGCTACTGCCCTGCATTTAGCAAGGACCATATGCAGAAGAGCTGAAAGAAGAATCTGCATTTTGAACAAGCAACAGATATTGGACAAAGAAATCTTAGTATATATTAATAGACTTTCAGACTTGCTGTTTGTACTTTCAAGACTAGCCAATTATAGAAAAGGAATAAAAGAAGAGATATGGAGGGATGTAAATGATTGAACTAAACAAGATAAATATACAAAATGAAATAAAAAATAACAGGGTTTTAGTTGTTGATTTTGGAGCTGAATGGTGCGGACCATGCCAGGATTTGGCTCAGGTTTTCGGCAACATAGGCAAAAACATTAAAGATGTTAAATTCGCAAAAGTTGACTTGGCTAAAGATGAAAGCCTTGGAGAAAGCTATAAAATTAAAAACTATCCTACAGTTGTGATATTCAAGCAAGGAAAAGAAGCCAAAAGATTTGAAGGATTTGTTTCAGAACAGGATTTGACTAATAAAATAAAAGCCTGTTTATAGAAAAGTTTTATAAATTAAGATTAAACAAGATTCTCATGCCAAAATATAAAGTGTGCGTTACGGATGAGTGTATTGCATGCAATGCCTGCGTTTCTGCCTGTGACGAGAATTTTGAAATGAATGAAGACAACACAAAAGCTATAGTTAAAAAAAGCATTATTGACGATTCTGAACTTGCTAAAAATGAAGAAGCCAAAGACATCTGTCCTGTGAATGCGATTAAGATTGAGAAGAAGTAACTTTTCTTAAAGATAACCTTCCTAAGGGATCATGAATAGGGAGATTTACCTCTCTTCCATTTAGCGAGATATGATAATAATCCGGATCCATGCTGACGATTATTCCTTCTACAAGGACTCTTTCTAAATTACTGCTATCTTCCATACTTGGAACAGTTATATAGTAAGGAGCGCCTTTGATTAGCACAGTTACTTTATCTCCAATATTATAAGTTTCTTTTTCCATATACAATATTAAAAGAATAAAAGTTATATGGCTTTCTGAAGCCTGCTTTCAGTTAATTCTTTTCTTATTTTCTGATAAAGAAAAGTTAATCTTAAAGTTCTTTCTTTTATTATTTCAGATTTAAGCTGAGGTAATTTAGAAGCTTGTGTTCCAGGTCTTGAGGAAAATTTTGAAATGTTTAAAACTTCTGGCTTTATTTCTTCAATTAAATTTAAAGTTTCTTCGAAATCTTCTTCACTTTCTAAAGGATAACCTACAATAATGTCTGTTGCTATTGTTATGTCTGAGAATTTTTTTCTGAATAATTTAACTGCAAATTTAAAATTATCAACTGTGTGAATTCGTTTCATATGTTTTAATATTTTTTCCGAGCCTGACTGGACGGGGATATGTAAGAATTTCATTATTTTATCTGAAGAGCAAGATTCCAATAAATCTGGAAGGATTTTATTTAAATGCCATGGATTCATCATTCCAACTCTAATTATGTAATCTCCTTTTATTTGAGTTAATTCATCTAAAAGCTCTGGTAGGTTAGTTCCTATGTCAAAACCATAACAGCCATTATCCTGAGATGTGAGATAGATTTTTTTACATCCTTCATCAACTGCTTTTTCGAAAGCTCGCTTTATATCCCCAATTCTATAAGACCTTAAGTTTCCGCGAGCTAATTTAGTGCTACAAAAATCACAGTGATTTAAACAGCCCTGGCTTATTGGAATTATACCCACATCATTTTCAACTCTTACCAAAGGTAGATTCAATCTATTTTTTTCTTTTTCGTTTGAAAATTCATCATGAGGATTATCTAAAATATCAGGTAATTTATTTATTGAATTCGTATCAAAAACTGCGGTTACATTATCAATATATTTTCTTATGTTTATTGTTTTAGTTAAACATCCTCCAACAATGACTTTTTTGGTCTTTGCTATCTCATTTAAATAGTGCAGCTCTTTGCTCTGAGTAGCATTTTTTACGGAACAAGTATTCACTATTATGAAATCAGCTTTATCCTCAGAATCCACCAGTTCATAGCCTTTTTCTTTTAATAATCCGGCCATAGCTTCAGAATCAGAAATATTAGCTTG
>Ga0209541_10008357_pt1 | contig 17073 bp, 20 predicted proteins | sample RifCSPlowO2_01_FD_184027 | JGI IMG/M metagenome (GOLD analysis project Ga0209541, IMG submission 184027) | Groundwater microbial communities from Rifle, Colorado - Rifle CSP2_plank lowO2_0.1 (SPAdes) (version 2) | ecosystem: Environmental > Aquatic > Deep subsurface > Groundwater | place...
CAGTTCTTTTTTTTCAAATTTCTTTAATTTCTTCTTTTCTGATTTTACATATTTTTTTACTTTTCTCAGTTCTTTTTTTTCAAAAGCAATCATCTTTTTTTTATGTTTTGGCTCTTCATAAAATTCAACAGCCTCAAGCAATCTTGGTGTTCTTTGTATACTTCTAAATACATTAGGCAAAGCCCTGCTTCTTGTTATTATTTTTTCACTTTCTATCCCAACTTTTTCTATTTCTTTTGCCTCTTTGCTTATTAAAGAAACTTCTTTTTCTATTTCTACACTACTATGAAATATATTCTGGCTTTCCCTTATTATCCCGCTAAGTTCTAAAAAACCAAAAGTTACTTCTAAAAGCCTAAATATTAAATAAAAAGGAAAAACAGCAATAATTTCAAGCCAATATTTTCCAATAAATTTAGGTATATTCCTTGTTCTGTTAAACTTAAACCCCAGATCTATTATAAAAACGAGAATAATAAAACTGTCAATTAAACCTAAATAAAACTTATATTCCTCTGCAATTTCTTTAAAAAATAAGTCAATAACAATAACACCAATTAATATAACCAATAAAAAAGGTATAGATTTATCGACAACAACCTCTATTTTTTCAAGCCATTTTTTCATGACATAATTTAAGGTATTTTCTTTTCTTATAAAATTTATTATTATTTTTATTTATAAAGCCAAAGGACAAAAAGCCAAAGGACAAGGGGGATGTGCCTAAGGTTTATAAATAAAATTAATATTTACAGTATTTATAGGCTTTTGATAAAAATTCATCAGAAGTTTGATTGAAAAAAATCCGAAAGGAAAACAATGGAGTGTGAAAAATATGGAAAAACCAAAAGATTCTAAACAAAAGATAAACAGACCAATAAAAAAGTGGCGTTCATCGAATTTTGAACTTGCTTTATGGTCTAATGAAAGGGAAGTAAACGGGAATATTGTAGAATTTAAAACAATGTCTTTAGGAAGGTCATTTAAAAAGAAAAATGAAGAGATTTGGAGAAACGAGGTAATAAATATAAGAAGACTAGATTTACCTAGATTAATGGCTTTGTTAAATGAAGCTTCAAAGGAATTATTCCTAGATAAGCCTCGTGAAACTGAATAATTTTCAGAAATTCAAGAGAAACTATTATTAACTTTTTTATTTTTTCTTACTAAAATTCAAAGAAGGTGAAATTCATGGCTGAAAAAAATGATCAAAAAGAAGTATTAGTTGAAAAGAATCTTTTAAAAAAAGATTCATCAAAAGAAGAAGATATAAAAGGGGTATCAAAAAAAGAAGACTCTAAGAGTGTTGGTGAAAAAGAAATAAAAGAGCAGAAAGAAAAGTCTTCTAAAAAAGAGATTTCTATTGAGGATTTGCCTGGTGTTGGTGCTGCAACAGCAGAAAAATTAAGAGAATCTGGTTTTGATACTATGCTTTCAATAGCAGTAGCTTCTCCAGGTGAATTAACAGAAATAGCTGGATTAACAGAAGCAACAGCTAGAAAGATAATAAATACCGCAAGAAATAAAATGGACATGGGGTTTGAATCTGGCGACGAGCTTTTAGAAAAAAGAAAAAATATTCTAAAAATAAGTACAGGTTCTAATAATTTAAATATTTTATTTGGCGGTGGAATTGAAAGTGGCGCAATTACAGAATGCTACGGTGAATTTGGTGTGGGAAAGTCAGCTCTTGCACATCAATTAGCAGTTAATGTCCAATTATCAAAAGAAAAAGGTGGAGCAGAAGGAATGGCTGTTTGGTTGGATACAGAAAGCAGTTTGCCTTATGATGAAAAAATTTTAATTGAAAAAAACAATTTTTTGGGGTTAGTAAAGATAGGAGAATTAGTTGAAAATGCTTTAAACAATACAGAAAAAATAACAAGATATGGTCAAACAATATCAACTGCAGATAATTTTGAAAATATAAAAGCAGTTTCTTATGATCCAGAAGACTACAAAATAAAGACTTTTAAAATATCTGGATTTATTAAGCATCCGAAACAAAAAATATACGAAGTTAAATTAAAAAGCGGTAGAAAAGTGAGAGTTACTAAATACCATAATTTTTTCACTTTAGATAAAAATTGTGAACTATCTGAGATATCTACAGAAAAATTGAAGATTGGAAATAAAATAGCTGTTGCTGGAAGTATACCTATAAAGATGGGTATTAATAGTTTGGATACATCTAAATTATTTGGAGATAGGGGGGATTTATTAGTTAGAGGAGATGATTCCTTTAAAAAAATAATATTGTCACATAAAAAAGAAATCTGTGAAATAATAAAAAATAGAGAAAGTTGCGCTAGTAGTTTTAACAATTGGTTAATTAGAAATGAATTACCTTTGGATATATATAATAAAATAAAGGAACATATAGACGAGAATACAAAAAGTAATTTGCTTATTGGGGGTTGGATAAGAAAAAGCATGATTCCTTTATTAGTTCCATTAACGAAAGATTTTATGAAGTTTTTGGGGCTATATGTGGCTGAAGGAAGTTGTTTAAAAAATAAGACAGTTATAATAACAAATACCCAAGATTATATTGAATTTTATCTAAGAGAATTCATAAATCGCTTTGGTTTAAGTGTAAAAAGATCTAAAGCTGATTTAAAAATTAATTCTAAACCCTTTGCTTTATTAATAGAAAAACTAGATTTAGGTTATACTGCCGATACAAAAAAACTACCAAATTTTATTTTTAATTTAAGCAAAGAATATATCTCTTCCTTTTTAGAAGGGTATATTGATGGAGACGGAACAATTGATGAAATAACAGGATCAACTACATGCGAAACTAAAAGCACAGAATTAGTAGAGGGGCTGCTATATTCTACATGTGCATTAAATATCCCTGCAAACCAACACATTAATACAAGGTCTTACAAATGTTCTCCAAAAAATGGAATAAGGCCAGAAAGAGATGGTGAGAAATATCAAATGCAGGCTATAAGTTGGCAAACAGCTTTGATAAGAGATAGTCGTCTTGATGAATTACCAAATGAAGAATTACAATTTAGTTCTATTTTGTTAGAAAATATAAAAGAACAATTTGGTACAATAAAAAACTTTTCTAAGATAATTGATATGAATTTTTCTTATTTAGCAAATATTTTGAAGAATGGTTCTAAATCAATTAGAAAGTCTACATTAAAGAAAATCATTGAAAATTTAAAAGAATCAAGAGACATTCAAAAAATAAAGAAAATTATTGACTCAGATATTTGGTTTGATGCAATTAAAAGTATAAAAGAACTAGATGAAGAAAAAGTATACGATGTTGAAGTTATGCCTGATAACAAAAAAATACAAAACTTTATTGGTGGGCATGGAGGGATTATTCTTCATAATACATTTAGACCTGAAAGAATAAAACAAATTGCAGAATTAAATGGTCTGAATCCAGATAAAACCTTAAAAAATATAAAAGTAGCTCGTTGTTTTAATTCAGATCATCAGATGTTATTGGCAGAAAAAGTTGAAGATCTAATAACAAAAGATAATTTTCCTATTAAATTAGTTATTGTGGATTCTTTAATGGGTCATTTTCGTTCTGACTTTTCAGGAAGAGGTATGTTGGCTGATAGACAGCAAAAATTAAACAAGCATATGCATGCATTGCAAAAATTAGCTTCAAATTATAATGTAGTTGTTTACATAACCAACCAAGTTATGGCTAAACCAGATACATTTTTTGGCGATCCAACTACTGCAATTGGCGGGCACATAGTCGGGCATAATTCAACTTACAGAGTTTACTTAAGAAAAGGAAAAAAAGGAACAAGGGTAGCAAAGATGATAGATGCTCCTCACTTGCCAGAGTCAGAAGCAATATTCCAGGTAACAGAGAAAGGAATCCAGGATGTTAAATTATAATTTTTTTCTTTTTTTACATGATAAAAATTAAATTATGGTATGGTGAAGAATTGTTAGTTAATGAAAATGAAGAATTATTAATTTTAAAAATTTTAAGAAATAATTATTACAAAAAGCAAAGCAAATTTAGAAGAAAAACAGAAGAGAGTTATATTTATACAAAAAATATTGGAAAAAACAATTATAAATTTATTGAGGGTATAATAAAAAAAACAAAAACAAAAGAAATAAATAAAAAAGATTTTGTAATTTTTCCTATAAATAATATAATAATTGATATTTAAATAATAAAAATTTCAGATTATATAAAAAACTGTTTTCATTTAAAAGAAACCTACAACCTTATTGTAAATGAATACAATTGCAACCCAAGATTTATTTATTCATCTATTTATTGATTTACTGATGAGATTACGTACTTCAGTAGTTAATCTCATTAGGTTCACCTCCTCTTTTGGAGAGTGTTCCCCTACACTCTTTTTAATATTAAATTTCATAGAATAAGTGTATACTTTAAAGGTTTACTTTGCATTCTTTAATATTAAATTCTTTTATGTTCTCATTATCTTCTTTAAAAATAAAATTTGCTTTAATTTTTTTATTCTCCAAAACTAATGGCAGCCAGTGCTTGTCATCTTTCCACATTCTTTCAAATGGAATTTCATTCATGTTTACCCAAAAAGGTTTCATTTCATCTGTTTCTTCTGGCTCTCCTTCCCAATTTTTAACTAAAAAAACATGTACTTTCTGGTTCCATTCTGGTTTTGATGGGAAGACAAAATTTAATTTTGCCATTTTCTCAATATTTTCTAATTTTGTTTTAATTTTAGATTCTTCAAAAAGCTCTCTTATAGCTGCTTCTTCAACAGTTTCATTATTTTCAACTTTTCCCCCAAATCCATTAAACTTGTCTTTTCCAAAACCAATCTTTTTCATCCCTAAAAGAATCTCTTTTACAGATTTCTCATTTTTTTTCTCGTAGTTTTTTTCCGAGGCTTTTTTCCAAAAAGGTTCCCTTGTTAAAAAACATAATGTTGCTTCTTTCATTTTTTTACCTATTAATATAAAAAGCCTTGGGGGAGAATTGCACTCCCGATCTCACCCTTACCAAGGGCGTGCTTAAGTCTGTATTTTTTACACCTAACTGACTAAGCTACCGAGGCATTATTATTTTTAAAATAAAAAACTCTTTTTAAGTCTTTTTAAAATGATGCTGTATTGCACAAATATATATTATTGTATATTGAAACTTAAACAGAAAATTAATAAAGAAAAAATTTAATTATTATTTTAATATTTAAAAATATGAAAATACCTGTTATTTTATTGCTAATTATTGTATTATCTTCATTTAATATATTTGCACTTTCGCAAGAAAGTAATATTGATTATAAAAAAGAAATGGTCAATTTTGTTGAAAAAATATCTCAAAAATCTAAAGAGAATAATCCTGATTTTGCTATTTTCTCCCAGAATGCACTTGAATTAGTAGATTACCCAAATTATGTAAATTCAATTACAGGAATCTCTCAAGAAAGTATTTATTATGGTGATAAAATAGATGGAAGACAAACGCAAAACTCAATTACAAAATATCTTGAATCTAATCTATATAAATTTAAATTAAAAAATAAGATAATATTGACATTAGATTATCCATTTCTAAACAAAAATAAACCAAGGTTTGACACAACAACTTTAAAAAAAATTGACAAAGTCTACAAAAGTTCTTTATCAAAAGGCTATATCCCATATACAAGTGTAAGAAACCTTAATTATCTTACAATAAACAAAAACCATAAACCAGAGTTAAATAAAAATATAAAAGATTTTTCTCAAATAAAAGAATGGGTAATTCAATTGCAGCCTGCTAAAAACCAGAACAGAACAAATTTTTTAAAATCACTTTCAAATTCAGGTTTTGATTTAATAGTAATTGATTATTCATTTGATGGAACAAAAAATACAGAATTTTCAAAAGATGAAATTTTATTATTGAAAAAAAACTTAAATGGAAAAGTTATTGCTTATATTTCAATAGGAGAAGCAGAAGATTATCGATGGTACTGGAAAAAAGAATTTGAAAAAAACAAGCCTTTATGGTTAGATAAAGAAAATAATAAATGGCCAGGAAATTATAAAGTTAAATACTGGAACAAAGAATGGCAAGAATTTATTTTTAATTATATTGAAAAAATACAAGCCCAAGGCTTTGATGGAGTTTTTCTTGACCTTGTAGATTCATACGAATATTTTGAAAATAATTAGTTAAATACACATTCAAGTAAAAAAATGTATTTTTAATTTATCCAAAAGAAATTACCAAATTTTATTGTTTTAGGCTTATACTACTTAAGTTCTATAATTATTTGTAAGACCTAAATTCTGGGCTTTTGAGATACAATTATCAATTAGAAAGTGTAGTTAAACTTAATAAAAAATGCGGGGGACAGGATTTGAATTCGCAATCCTTTACTAAATTTAAAGGATTCCTGCGCAGACACTAAGCCACAGGATTTCTCCTTAATATCTTAAGTGTGGCAATCTGAGTTTAGCAACCCTAATTCCTGCCCATTTAGTCAATTTTTTTGACCAGGTTCCAGTCATTGTATAAAATACAATATCTCTGGCACCCCCGCATAAAAAAAGAGAAATAATTTTGATTTATATAACTTTCTTATACTTTTTTTTAATCTGTCCTGTTAATTTTTTTACTGGCACTTTTAAAAAATGATGTACACAATAACCAGAGAATTCAGCATCATTGCTACAAGAATAACCGCTCTGCATCATAAATCTGCATTTTCCAGGAAAAAAACCACATTCTTTACAATACCCCAAACTAGACATTTTTGTTTTTTCAGGAAGAAAAAATTTCTTGCATTTTCTGCATAAAACCCTAAATCTAATTTTTGGCATATATTTTATAATATAGCAAAGGTTTTAACTATTACTAAAATCTAAATTCAAATAAAATCTGTTTTTTAAATAAAATTCATATTTTAAGAGGTATAGTAGTGCAATAATCCAAATATACTACAAAAACCTAAATTGTTCCCCAAGATTTAAATACTAAAAAAATACATATTTAAAATGGGTTGTGGAAAAAAAGATATAGTTAAGATACAAAAAGGATATCGTGAGCAACTTGCTTTATTAGAATCAAAGTGTAAAGATGGTAACGCAACAAAAGAGGAATATAAACTTTTAAACAAATTACGTGAAAAAATAAAATAATTTCATAGTAAAGCCTCTGATGGGATTTGAACCCAAAACCCCCACTTTACGAAAGTGAAGCTCTACCATTAAGCTACAGAGGCAGAATTTTTTATTTAATAATCGTGAAATCCCCATTGTTTGCAATGATTGGGTAAAATACTTATTAATTTATACTTTTCTATTTATAAAGCCAAAGGACAACTGGGAGCTTCACTTTGTTCAATTAATTTTTCTTTATATTTTTTTTGGCAACTAGAACAAACAGGTTTTTTCTTTACATAAGTTCCTTTTATCTTATCTAAAATTCCTTCTTCAATCTTATTATTACATAAACTGCATTTCATAAAAATTTAATCCAGAATATTATATTTAAATCTTGTTAGTCCCAGTAGTATAACCAATAACAAGAGAATTCTCTAGCCATAAAAGATACTGATTTCTTTTCAATTAGATACTTTAAATAGAAGGTAATTAGTTAGTATTCTGCAAAACCTAAAAAAATAATCCTATTATTCTCGCCATTATATAAACCAACTATTCTTTCTCCATTTGGCATATGCCATACTATTTTTACTTTTTTTAAACTATCCAATCCTTCTTTTTTTAAATTTAAATCCCCTAAAATTTCATCTTCATGAGTTAATCCTAAACTTTCTGTTCTTTTACTTAACTTTCTATCGCCTTTTCTTTGGTTAAATATGCCATTTCTCCCGCCCTTACTATTATTTCCCCTATAACCATATTTAATAGCTACATCATAAGGTTTTTTTACTCTATGAATATCAGAACCAAAACTCAATAAAAGAGAAGTTGAAAAAGTAAATAAAATTGGTTTACTAGTAAATGAACTTGTTTTTGAAACTGATGTTGTTCTTTTACCATTTAAATAATCTATAACATGTTCTACAAAAGGTTCTAATCCTCTTCTTTTATACTCTTCTAATGTATGATAATATTCTTTTGTTGTCATATTTAATTTTCTAAGAATTTTCTAATTCAATTTTTATCTCTTCTTAATACCATATAAAATCTCCTGATTTTGAATATCAAACTTGCTTTTCTATTTGTTTCAGTTTAAGGGCGCACCATCATATTAAATTTTTAGATAGTAAAACATCTAAACCCACATATTGTTTTATTTATTTTATAAACCACTAATTAGTAATAAATTATTTATTATATTACAGATAAATTTATATATAATTAAAAAAGAAAATTAACTATGGTTAAGAAAAGTTTACAACCCCAAGAAATACAAGTTTGGTATATATTACCAGCCTTAAGAAAAGAATTAACATTAGAAATGAAGAAACTAGGTTTAGACCAAAAAACAATATCAAAAATAATAGGTGTAACAGAAGCAGCAGTATCCCAGTATATAAAAGAAAAAAGGGCAAATGAAGTTCAGTTTGATGATAATACAAAAGAAGAGATTAGAAAGTCAGCTCAATTAATAACACAAAATGGGAAGTTACTTTTTCAAGAAATGCAACGTTTGCTATATGTATCATTGCAAAACAAGGTAATATGTAAATCCTGTTTTTTGCACAATAACTTGCCTGAAACATGTACTATTTGCTTAGATAAAAAAGAAGGTATAATTGGGGAAAATAAAACAAATGAAGAAAATATACCTTGATAATGCTGCTGCAACTCAATTAGATCCTATTGTGAAAAAAGAGATGCAGCAATATGAAGAAATTTACTTTAATCCAAGTAGTTTTCATGACTTAGGTAGCGAAGCAAAGAAAATTTTAGATTCTTGCAGATCAAGAGTTGCCAGTATTTTAAATTCAGGTTCTTCTGAAATAATTTTTACATCAGGCGGTACAGAAAGTATTAATCTTGCAATTAAAGGTGCTGCATTTGCAAATAAACAAAAAGGCAACCATATTATAACATCAAAAATAGAACATCATGCTGTATTAAATACATGTAAATATTTAGAAAAACAAGGATTTAAAGTTACTTATCTGGATGTTGATAAATATGGTTTTGTAAATCTTAATCAATTAAAAAACTCAATCACAAAGCAAACAATTTTAATTTCTATAATTTATGCAAACAATGAAATAGGTACAATACAAAATATTCCTGAAATAGGAAAAATAGCAAAGGAAAATAATATTCTTTTTCATTCAGATGCTTGCCAAGCTTATTTGTTAAACTTGGATGTAAATAAACTAAATATTTCTTTATTAACATTAAATTCTAGTAAAATGCATGGCCCAAAAGGCTCTGCTGCTTTATATGTTAAAAAAGGCACAAAATTAGAACCATTAATTCATGGAGGTGGTCAGGAGTTTAATTTAAGATCAGGTACAGAAGACTTGCAGTCTATAATTGGTTTTACAAAATCATTAGAAATATCTCAAAAAGATAAAGAAATAATTTCTAATAAATTAATAAATTTAAGGGATAAATTAATTGCAAACTTGTTAAATAAAATCCCAAGTTCAAAACTAAATGGCCACCCAATATTAAGATTGCCAAATAATGTTAATATTTCAATAAAAAATACAGAATCAGAGTCATTAATACTTTGCTTAAATGATCTCGGTATTTTTGTTTCAAGTGGTTCAGCATGTTCTTCAAGTAAAATAGCAATAAGTCACGTCATCAAATCATTAAATATTCAAGAAGATTATGCAAGAGGTACATTAAGAATTACTTTGTCAAAATATAATACAGAAGAAGAAATTGATTATGTCATAAAAGTTCTCCCAGAATTAATTGAAAATCTAAGAAAAAATAATACTATAAAAATAATGGAAAAATAAAATGAAGCAAGTTAATGAACAATTGTCAAGGGAAATGTTTGACCATAAGAATGAAGATAGATTCAAATATGTTGTTCAAGAAGGATTAACAGAAGAAATTATTCACAAAATATCTGATTATAAAAAAGAACCAGAATGGATGCTTCAATTTAGGTTAAATGCCTTAAAAATATTTAATTCATTGCCTTTTCCAGACTGGGGCCCAGATATAAGTCCATTAATTAAGGATTTTAATAAACTAAAATTTTTTGCTATTCCAGACACAGAAGCAAATGTAAACAGTTGGGATAAATTACCAGAAGATATTAGAAAAACATTTGAAAGGCTTGGAATTCCAGAAGCAGAAAGAAAATATCTTGGTGGTGTAGGTCTTCAATATGAATCCCAGGCAGTTTATCATAATCTTAAAAAGAGTTTGGAAGAAAAAGGGGTTATATTTACAGACTGCGACATTGCAATAAAAGAATATCCAGAATTATTTAAGCAGCATTTTATGACAAGATGTGTTCCAGTTCCTTTGCATAAATTTTCAGCTTTGCATGCTGCAGTATGGTCAGGTGGAAGTTTTATTTATGTTCCAAAAAATGTTAAAGTAGATATTCCACTGCAAGCATACTTTAGAATGAATTCAGAATCACTAGGTCAATTTGAACACACATTAATTATTGTTGATGAAGGCTCTGAGATAAAATACATTGAAGGCTGTAGTTCACCACGATACAATGAAAACTCTATTCATGCTGGTTGTGTGGAGATACATGTTAAAAAAAGAGCTATGGCAACATACATTAGTGTAGAAAATTGGTCTAAAAACACTTTTAATTTAAACACAAAAAGGGCAATTGTAGATGAAGAAGGGACAATTAATTGGCTAAATGGTAATAATGGGTCAAAATGTACTATGTTATATCCTTGTAGCGTTTTAGTTGGAAGAAAATCAAGATCAGATTTTTTAGGCATTGCATTTGCAGGAAAAGATCAAAATCAAGATACAGGAACAAAAGTTTATCATTTAGCTCCAGAAACAACATCTGTAAGCAGGTCTAAAAGTATTTCTAAAGATGGGGGGATTACAACATATAGGGGTTTACTAAAAATAGGGAAAGGTGCAAAAAATACAAAAGCCTCTGTTCAATGTGATGCTTTGTTAATTGATGATTTATCAAAATCAAACACAATCCCATATATGGAAATAAAAGAAAATGATTCTACAATAGTTCATGAAGCAACTGTTGGAAAAATTAGTGATGAACAAATTTTTTACTTAAGATCTCGAGGTTTATCAGAAGAGCAATCAATGAAAATGATTGTTGCTGGTTTTATTGAGCCAGTAGTCAAAGCCCTGCCATTAGAATATGCTGTTGAATTAAACAGGCTTATTGAATTAGAAATGGAAAAAACTATAGGTTAAATTTTTTGTAGAATAATATGGATCAAGAATTAAAATTTAAGGATATTGAATTTATTGAAAATATTCAATCTAGTTCTGAACCTAACTGGATGAAAGAAGAAAGAATAAATTCCTATAAACTTTTTAGTTCATTGCCATCAATTAAATTAAAATACGGAATTAGTATTTCACTGGATACTTCTCAAATAAATTTTGAAGAAATAAAAATAATTGAGAAAAAACAAATTAAATTGCCAAAATATAAAAATGTAATAATTGAGAATTTGTCTGATGCTTTAATAAACCATGAAGAAATAATAAAGAAATATATTTTTTCTTCTTTTGATAAAAATTTGTCTAAATTCGAAGCCCTGCACAAAATGTTTTGGAATAAAGGTCTTTTTGTTTATATCCCAAAGAATACAAAAGTAAATGAGCCAATTATATTGGAAGATTTAAGTGATAATTTTGAATTTCAGCATAATCTAATAATCTTGGAAGAAAATAGTTCAGCTGTAATTCTTGAAGAAGAAAAATCAAATAATGAAAACAAGGCATATAAAACAAAAGTAACTGAAATCTTTTTAAATAATCACTCTGCTTTAGATTACATTAATTCACAAAATCTTTCTCAGAACACAATATTATTTTCTTCAAAAAGGGCAAGTTTATCTAATGATAGTATAATTAATTGGTTTGATTTTTGTCTTGGTGGAAAAATAACTAAGTCTGAAATTATAACAAAATTAAATTCTCCAGGTTCAACAACAAATATTTATAGCTTATTTTCTTCAGATAATACTCAGCAATTTGATCTCTCTTCTTCTGTATTTCATAATTCAAAATATACAAATTCAGATATGTTAACAAAAGGAATTCTTTATGGAAGATCTAAAATAATATATAATGGATTAATAAAAATCGAAGAAAATGCATCAAATTCTAATGGTTATCAAAAACAAGAAGCCTTGCTTTTAAGTCCATTGGCAGAAATAAATCCAATCCCCAGTTTGGAAATAGATAATAATAATATTAAATGCAAGCATAGTACATCAGTATCTCAAATTGATAAGGATAAATTATTTTACTTAATATCTAGGGGCATTTCTGAAGAGCAATCAACTAAATTAATTGTAAATGGTTTTTTAGATCAAATAATTAGAAAAGTAAAAATAAAAGAAATAAGAAAAAGAATAAGAAAAATTATTTTAAAATGAAAATGGAAATTCTTGCAAAACAATTGGATATAGAAAAAATAAGAAGAGATTTTCCTATTTTGAGAAGAAAGATTAATGGAAATAATTTAATTTATTTTGATTCAGCAGCTACATCTCAACGTCCAAAAACTGTTATAGAATCAATAAAAAAATTCTTTGAGAATAATAATGCAAATATTCATCGAGGTATTCATAAATTAGCTGAAGAATCAGCTTTTCTTTATGAAGAAGCAAGACAAAAAATAGCTAGTTTTATTAATGCAGATACAGAAGAGATAATTTTTACTAAAAATACAACTGAGTCCCTAAATCTGCTTGCTTATTCTTTGTTTAAAGACCTAAAAGAAAATGATGAAATAATTATCTCAGAAATGGAGCATCATAGCAATATAGTCCCTTGGCAGCAATTGGCAAAATTAAAAAGTATAAAATTAAATTTTATTAAAATAGATAAAGAAGGAAATTTAGATTTAAATCATTTTAAGGATTTATTAAATAAAAAAACAAAAATAGTATCTTTAACTCATGTTTCTAATGTTCTTGGAACAATTAACCCAATAAAAGAAATATCAAAATTAGTTCATAATAATAATTCATTATTGATTCTGGACTGTGCTCAAAGCATTTCTCATATGAAAATTGATGTTAAAGAATTAAATACTGATTTTTTAGTCTTTTCTGGCCACAAGATGTATGGTTCTACAGGGATTGGTGTTTTATATGGAAAAAAACACCTGCTTGAAAATATGAATCCTTTTTTATATGGGGGTGATATGATAAAAAATGTAACATTTAAAGAAACAGATTTTAATTCCTTGCCTTGGAAATTCGAGGCAGGTACCCCGCCAATAGCAGAAGCAATATCTTTAGGAATTGCAATAGATTATCTTAACTATCTTGGTATGGAAAATATTGAAGAATATGAAAAATACTTGACTGATTATTTGTATAAACAATTATCCAAGCAAAAAGACATTAGATTATATGGCCCTAAAAATAGGTCTTCTTTAATCTCATTTAATCTGTCTAATATTCATGCACATGATGTTGCTTCAATATTGGATTCAGAAGGAATAGCAATAAGGGCAGGCCATATGTGTGCAATGCCATTAGTAAGGGAAATATTAAAAGAACCAGCCTTATGCAGGGCAAGTTTATCTTTTTATAATACAAAAGAAGAAATTGACAAATTTATATTGTCTTTAAATAAAGTTAGGTTGGTGTTTAAAAATGAGTGAAATTATTGATAGGGATTATGCAGGTGAAGGTATTTACAGGGAAAATATACTTGACCATTATAAAAATCCAAGAAATTTTGGGAATATTGAAAATTTTGATGCAGAATATCATGAATTTAATTCCTTGTGTGGTGATGAATTAACACTACAGATTAAGATAGAAAATAATCTTGTAAAAGATATAAGGTTTTTTGGAAAAGGGTGTGCAATAAGTATTGCCTCTTCTTCAATGTTGTCAGAAGAAATAAAAGGAAAGAAAGTGGATTTTGCGAAAAATATAACAAAAGAGAATATTTTTAATCTTTTAAATATCCAAATTAGCCCGTCAAGAACTAAGTGTGCTTTATTATGCTTGGAAGCATTAAGAAAATTAATTAAAATTTACAAAGGAGAAAAATGAACATACATGAATTTGAGCCTTATTTGGATTTTTGGTTAGAAGGACAAAGAAAAGGATTTGCAGGAGATTTGCCAAGAGAAAAACTTCCCGATGATTCTAAATTTGTTTTACTAAGAAAAGGAAAATTGCTTTATATTGATAGGTGGTATGGTTCAGATATTGGCGGAGGTCAAACAATTTTATATGATGATGCACTTGATAATCCAGAAAAAATAATTTTTGGAACTCCTGCTTCTGGAAAACCTATTGCGAGATTAGGTTATTCTGGTGAAATTATAAGGAGATTTACAGAAGATGAATTAAAAGAACTTAGAAAAGTATTTTGTGATATTTCTCAATCAGATATTATTTGGAGAGTTTTAAAATCTGCTTTGTCTCAAGTATCTAGAAAGAGATTTCTAAGAGGCCCAATATTTTATCAGTTTCCAGAATTTCCTGATTTTATTTATTGTTCTAAGGATAGACAAGAAGGAAATAATAGGATTATTGGTTCAGAAGATATTTCTATGCCTCGTAAAGATAGTCCTCTTTGTTTTATAGGAGATTATGATTTTACTTTAATAAAAAGGAATTTGGAAGATAGGTTATAAAATGACAGAAGAATTAAAGATTGAAGATTTGCATGTATCAATTGGGGACAAAGAAATACTTAAAGGTATAAACTTAAATATTAAGCAAGGTGAAGTAGTTGTAATTATGGGCCCAAATGGCTCAGGAAAATCAAGTTTAGCTAATGTTTTAATTGGTAATTCCAAATATAATATAACCAAAGGGAAAATATTATTAAATAATGAAGATATAACAGATATAAAACCTGAAGAAAGAGCAAAAAAGGGCTTATTTCTATCTTTCCAATATCCAGCTGAGATTTCGGGAGTTACATTAACAAATTTTTTAAGAACAGCATATAACTCCTTAAAAGAAAAAAATATTGGGGTTCTTGATTTTTATAAACTTTTAAAAGAAAAAATGTCTATGTTAAAAATCCCTGAATCATTTGCAAGAAGGTATATTAATGAAGGGTTTTCTGGTGGTGAAAAGAAAAAAGCTGAAATATTGCAATTATCTATTCTTGAGCCTAAATTTGCAATATTAGATGAAACTGACAGTGGTACAGATATAGATGCCTTAAAAATAATATCAGAAAATATAAATCAGCTTAAAGAAAGATTAAATATAGGTATATTATTAATCACTCATTATAATAGAATACTAGAATATATAAAGCCAGATTTTGTGCATATTTTTATTGATGGTCAGATTAAAAAAACAGGTAATTATGATCTTGCTATTGAATTAGAGAAAAAAGGTTATGAAAAAATTTTAGATTCATAAAAATTATAAAATTAATATGAAAAGATTAAATAAACACAGGATAATTATAAGTGCAGCACTTGCAGGCCTTGTTTTATCAAATTATATTATTTTAAGATATAATCCTTTTGGAATATTAACTGAAACTGTGGTAAGTAGGGAATTAGTTACACCATTAGATACTAATGAAGATGGTAAATATGATTCTGTTAGAATAACTTCCTATAGATTAGATGAAAATTCTAAAGAACTTAAACAAGTAGATACTAAACAAAAAAAACTTGAAGATTTAACAGAAGAAGAAGCTAAAAGATTAAAAATTGATAAACAAACAGGTAAATATAAAAATTAAAATTGTTAACAGATAAAATTAAATCTAGGGAAGAACTCAAAGAAATAGTAAAAGATATTAGGAAAAAAGATAAAATTTCTAAAATTGTTACTACAAATGGTGCTTTTGATATCTTACATAAAGGCCATATAAAAACTTTGGAAAAAGCAAAAACATTTGGTAATGTATTGATTGTTGGCTTAAACTCAGATTCTTCCATAAAAAAATACAAGTCCAAAAATAGACCTATAATTAATCAGGAAGACAGAGCATTTGTGATTGCAGCATTATCTTGTGTTGATTATGTTACTATATTTTATGAACAAGATCCAATAGAATTTTTAAAGTCAATTAAGCCGGATTTTCATATAAAATCAAAATCAGGATTTAAAGGCATTGAAACTAATGTTGTTGAAGAAAATAAAGGCAAGATAATATTAATAGACGATATTCCTGATTTATCAACAACAAACATAATAGAAAAAATTTTAAAAATTTACAGATAAGAATAACTTATTATAAAAAATCAAAAGTAAAATTTATATATTTATCAAATATAATTATACTAATGAAAAGAGAGTTGAAAATACTTCTTGCATCAGCAGGATTCTCAACATTTGTATATAGTATGCTTGGTCCTATTTATGCTATTTTTGTTGAAGAAATTGGTGGGGGAGTTTTAGAAGCAAGCTATGCTATTTCTATTTTTACATTTGTTTCAGGAGTATTAATTTATTTATTGACAAGATGGGAAGACAAAGTTAAACATCAAGAAAAACTTCTGATTCTTGGTTATTTTTTAAGTTCTATTGGTTTTTTTAGTTATATACTTGTAACAAAACCATTTCATATATATATTATTGAAGTAATTTTTGGTTTGGCTATTGCTGTTCTATCCCCAGTTTATGATGGTTTATATTCAAAAAACCTAGATAAAGGAAAGTTTATTTCAGAATGGGGTGATTGGGAATCTATGGCTTATATAGTAAGCTCATTATCAGCATTGTCAGGAGGTATTTTAGCTAAATATTTTGGTTTCAGGTTTTTGTTTTTTGTAATGTTCCTATTATCTTTAATACCTGTTTTTGTATCTTTAGCTCTCTTAAAACGAGAGAAAAAGAATGTAAATTTAAGTAATTTAAGAAAAAGATTATAATGTCTAATTACCATAATTTATCTTGAAATTTAGTCACTACATCTTATCTTTCTATTTATTTGACAATAGAATCTAAAAACGAGTGTGGGACAGAAATTTGTATTCAGTGGATATTATCATATTCCTTATGGTCAGAAAATTAAAGG